>ENA-ORXB01000362-ORXB01000362.1-sediment-metagenome-genome-assembly--contig:-NODE-362-length-95950-cov-8.364420_pt1 | contig 95950 bp, 89 predicted proteins | sample MGYA00237863_ERZ511475 | MGnify/ENA primary metagenome ERZ511475 (study PRJEB26305, sample SAMN06343858) | sediment metagenome | isolation source: hot spring sediment | place: Canada: British Columbia...
ATTTCCCCGCGCTACGTCAATCAACTCCTCCATATTTGCAGTTTCCACTGACAAATCACCTTCACCACCTTTTGATAGATCATTATAAAGGGATTAACGCTGCAATTGCCAGGATCCTCGAGCCCCCGCGCCGCCAGGAACGTCCGGCCGGTTGCGCCGGCCGGACAAAACCGGGTGGCCGAGGGGTGAACAATAGACGTCTGTGTCGAAAGGCCTTCCTCTAACAGCCTGCCGTCCCCGACCGGTCTTTCATTGCCCGGCGCGCCACAATGCGGCAGGCCGTTCCCCTTCCCGGCAGCAAGTGCCGTGTGGTAACCTTTGATAAAAAAGAGCCTGCAACACCAGGCCAACTGGAGGGGGATCCTTACGCTCGAGAGGCTGTCGCGTACCGATCTGGACTTCGTCATCCAGACGGTGGCCACCAGGCGCCGCGATTATGACAACATCAGGGAGATCGTCCGGGATAAGCCGGACCTGCTCGACATTATGCTCGACGACCCCAGGCTCTTTCAGCGGGTTATGAACGAAGAAGAGACCTTTGTGCACATCTCGCCGTACCTTCTGTTCGAGATCCTGCTTCGCCAGGCGAAGCGCGAACTGCAAGCGCGGCAGTACACCTGCGAAAAGGCCGCCGTCGGCCGGACAATTCCCGTCTTTGACGCCCCGCAGGTCGGCGGCCTGCTGGCGCAAGGGAAGGTCAGGGCTTACCTGGCAGAAATGCTGGCCTCCTTCACCAGAACCCAGACGGCCACCGTCTATTACAGGGTAAGGGGCAGGCTTTACAGGCGCCGCTACTCGGACCTGAGCATCGATGATCTCTATGACCTTGCCCAGCTGGTCGATGAGGAGTACCGCTTCCCCTTTTACCGGCGCATCGGCGACGTCTGCCTCTTCCTGACCTCCGTTTTCCCCGAGTACATCGAGCAGGAGTTTCGCTACCCGTTCACGCAAGCCCGGAGGCCCGTGTTGTTTTCCCGGAAACACCGGGACATAGAAGACTACGTGGAAGAGGGGCGCAAATTCTACCGTATGGCCAGCGAACACCGGGGGGCGGGGCACGCGGAGCTAAGCGGCGTCCTGAAGACGCTCGCCGAAAACTTTTTCCTGGCGCGGAAGCCGCTGATGCACATCGCCGAACGCTACCTGTGCTTCAAGAAGTTCGACCTGTTCTCCTGACCGGAAAAAGCGGCGTCGCGTCGCGGAACAGAACGACGGGAAATCGCCGCTCCGGGAAAGAACGAGAAATGCGGCTGCTGGTTGCTTCCGACATCCACGGGCACGGAAAGTTGTTGGCCCGGCTCCTGGAACAGGTGGCCTACAGGCCCGGCGAGGACCGCCTCTTCCTGCTCGGCGACTACATCGACAGGGGTCCCGACGCCAGGGGCACGCTCGAACTCGTGATGAAGCTCGTCGAGGGAGGGGCCGTGGCCCTGTGCGGCAACCACGAAGACATGCTTCTGAGGGCTGCCGCGGGGGAACTCGTTGCCGCGGCCACCTGGGTGATAAACGGCGGCGCGAAGACGCTGGCCAGCTACGGCGCCCCCGCAGGGGACGCGGAAGCGCTCCTGCAGCTTTTCCCGGAGATGGTCGTCGAACTGGTCCAACACTACATCCCGCGCGAACACGTAGGGTTTCTCTCTTCCCTGCCGCTGTACCACGAGGAGAGCGACTACGTTTTCGTCCACGCGGGCCTCCAGCCCGGCGTTCCCCTCCCGATGCAGGACCGGCAGACGCTCCTGTGGAGCAGGGATCCCAACTTCTGGCTTCACCCCGCTCCGTGCGGCTCGAAAACGGTGGTCTTCGGCCACACGCCGGTGCCCTTCCTTCTCCAGATGACCGGCCGGATGGTGGCCGAGCCGCACCCCTGGTTCGGGCCAAAAAAGGTCTGCGTCGATACCGGAGTCTACGCCACCGGTGTGCTGGCGGTAGTGCAGCTGCCGGACAACTACATCGCCATGCGTGCATAAGGGGGGTTTAAGAACCTGTCGCGTCAGACCGAACATGTTTGTATCGGGTACGCCCCTGACCTTCTTGGCTGCTTAATCAATTGGCGGCGGTCGCTTTGAAGCGGGAGTGACTACCGGTGAAAAATCGGCAGGCAGGGCAAGACGAGACCGTCCTTCTCCTCAGACGTTTGAAGCAGGGGGACGAGAAAGCCCGGGAATTGCTTATCACCAACTACCACGCCTTTATCGTTAAAATGGCCCGTAGGTATTCTGGGGAGACCGGTGATATTTTGCATACAGACGCTTACAGTGTGGCCTTAATCGCTTTTAACGAAGCTGCGGATCAGTATGCGGAGGATAGAGGCGTGTCCTTTCCCACCTTCGCGGCCCAGGTAATAAAAAGGCGCTTGATCGACCTCGCCCGGCGCAACGCAAAGTTTGCGCCCGAGCTTTCCGTCGCAGAGCTTCCGGACGCCCAGGTTTTGGAGGAGGCGTCGCGGTGGGAAGACCTGGCCGAAGACGTCGCGTGGTTCGAAAACGCGTTAAAGGAATACCGCGTTTCCCTGGAAGACTTGGTCCGCGAAACGCCCAAGCACAAGGACACCCGTTGCTTGGCGATCGCGATAGCCCGCCACGTGGTCGACGACCCCGGCCTCCTGGCGCACTTCCGGACCAGGAAGGCCCTGCCCTTTAAAAGCCTTCTGCTTCGGTTTCGCTGTAACCCTAAAACGATTCAGCGGCACCGAAAGTATATTATAGCCTTGTGTATTGCGCTGAGCGGGTGCAGTCCCTACCTGAGGGATTACGTCTTAAGCGTTGCAGAAGGGTGCGATCACCGTGAACCGTAAGGGCGTTGTCCTCAAGGTCAAGTCTAGAAGCCTCATCGTATTGACGGGGGATTTCGAATTCCGGGAAATCAAAAAGCGCGGGCCTGCAAGAAGCGGCCAAGAGATCTCGTTTCAAGATCAGGATGTCATCGCCTACCCCGGCAGGTGGCGGCATCTGGCCGTGGCCCTTTCCCTGTTTCTTGTGCTACTAATTTCCGGCAGTGTGCTAAAGGAGCTTCTGGTGCCGGAGGTGTACGCCTACGTCGGCATGGATATCAACCCGAGTCTCGAACTGGCCCTCGACGAGGATCTTAAAGTACTCCGGGCTGTAGCGAGGAACAAGGACGGGGAGCGCATTCTCCAACACCTCGTCTTGGAAGGCCTTCCCCTGCGTGCGGCGGTGAGCACGGTTCTTGAGACCTGCATCGACCGGGGATACCTAACCGACAACGGTTCCTGCGTTCTGATCACTACCACGGTGGTGGACGATTCCGGGGCCCGCGCATACCAGGAGCTCTTGGAAGAGCAAGTGCTTGCTTGCGCACGCGCGGTCCTGGAAAAGAAGCAACGCCAGACCGATGTTTACGTGCTGCGGGCCGGTTTGGAGGAGCGACAACGGGCACGCACCGTGAACCTGTCGACCGGACGCTACCTCCTCTGGAACAAGGCGCGGGAGGCGGGTGTTAATCTTTCCCGGGAGCAGGTAGCTTCGCACAGTATCGGCGAGGTCATGCAAAGGCACCACCGGTTAAAGGCTGCCGTGGTCCGGAGCGCTGTGGCACGATGGGAGAAGCGCAGCCCGGCTCTTCCCCCGGCATATGCGGAAAGCATCAGGCGGGGCGGTCAGGGTGCCGGCCCGGAGCCAAAACCGGGGCTTGCTCCGGAAGTGAGGAACGATATGAAGGGAATCCCACCCGCGGTGCCAAAGCAACCCCGCATGCGGGGTCCCGCGGAGGTGGACGAACCGCAAGATGATAGACCCTTTGACGGTGAAACGCAAAAGGAGAACGAGCCGCCGGAACCGCAGGACCTCGAGAAGCAGGCCGGAAAACCGACCCCTGCCCCTGAAGGGGAAGAGCAGCACCAACCGCCGCACAAGGATGAGCAGCTTGTTCTGCCTCCGGGCGGTAGCAAGGAAGACCCTGCGAGAAGCGGGCCGGCGGAAGGCAACCCTGACGGGCCTTTCGCACCATCCGGACCGGGACGTTAGTCCTATTCCCCCGGTATACCCCTGAAACACCCCCTGCACGACGAATGATAAGGGCAGAGACGGTTACCGGGGGGGTGATGACTTTTCGGGCTGCAGCGGGGCCTTGTACAGGCAGTAGTTCGCCGGGAGGTGTTCAAAGTTGAGGAAATTTATCTTATTGCTTACCGCCTTCTTTTTCTTGTTCGGGTGCTTATTCGCTGTTCCGCAGGCATCAATAGCCGTCCCAAAGTGGGGACACCCGGTATTCGGCACCGACTGGGTTCCCGGTGACGAAGATGAAGCGGAAGGCGAAAATGAGGCTACCGACGAAGAAGTCTACGAAAAGGACCGGGGGCCGGCGTGGGCGCGCGATGAACACCCCAGTCTCCAAGGGCTGCGCAGGGCTTACGAGAACGTCAGCAAGAACGGCGCAAGCCCGGTGGCCCAACAAGTTCTCAAGCGCTTAATTGAGGCCCGGACGGTTTCCGAGGAAATTTACGAACTGGAAGAAACAACCGAAGACGAGGAAGCGCTTGAAGCGGTAGCCGGCAACGAAGAGGTCCGGGAAGCTCTCGTCCGAGAAGCCAAGCGCGTCCGGGCGGAAATCCGGCAGCAGTTCGGCGAGGAAAAAGCCCTGGCCTGGGCGCTGAAGAAGCTTGGGAAGGCCATGTATAAGCTGGGGGATCGGATCGCCGCCGAAGAAACCCTGGTGGAAGCCGCCGGGATAGCGCGGGAAGACAAGGAGGTCTATGAGGCCCTCAACGAGATGTACGCACGTATGCCGGGCAAGGAAATGCCCGTATTTATCAAGGGGGAAAAGGTACAATTTGATGTTCCCCCGCGCGTCGTCAAGGGGCGCACTCTGGTACCGTTGAGGAAACTTGCCGAAGCCCTGGAGGGCACGGTGGCATGGGATGCGGTTAACAGGCAGGTGGTGCTTTCCCAGGGCACGAAGGTCATCGTCCTGGGCATCGGTAAAACTACCGCTAACGTTGACGGGCAGGAAGTTGCACTCGACGTGCCGGCGGTGATCGTGAACGGTAGGGTACTGGTACCCCTACGGTTTGTGAGCGAAGCCCTTGATGCCCAGGTCGATTACTACCCAGCTTCTTCGATGGTTGTGGTGCACTAGCCGGTCCCAAATTGCTGCGTTTACCCGGAGTCCGGCCCCCGGCTATTCGTCGGGGGCTTACCTAACCCTTCCATTATGAGGTCACGGATACAACAGGTCAACTCCACACCGAGAGCATGCTTTGCGATGCAGATAAGGGTACCAGGTCTAACTCCTTGAAAATTTGACTTCTCCACGTGTTAACCTTTTCTTTCCTGAAAGAGGAAAAAGGCCGGGAATAAATCGGTAGAAGGTAGCAAGACTAAAGGGAAAGTTGTACAACTGTCAACTCGTTAGCGAATAGTTATGCGGTACTCCCGAAGCCAGATGTCGACCTGGACCAAACAGGCAAGGAGTTGTGGGCCGGTCATGAGTTGCCCGAACCACGGTAGCCTGATACGGGCGGCGTCGGCTTGCGCGAGGGCACGCGCGGTGGTGACGTCGATCAGAGGTAGAAGCGGTGATCCAGGGTCATCCAGGATGCGCAAGAGCCGCTCCCGTATGGCTGCCCTGTAGGTCGGGTTATGGGTTTTGGGATAGGGGCTCTTACGCCGTCCCAGCACGTCTGCCGGCAGCACCCCCACCAGGGCCCGACGCAGGATGCCTTTTCCGGTTTGGTCGCAGAACTTCATTTCCCAGGGAATATTCCACACGTATTCCACCAGGCGGTGGTCGCAGTATGGCACACGTACCTCCAGCCCCACGGCCATGCTCATCCTGTCCTTGCGGTCCAAAAGCACAGGCATGAAACGCGTCAGGCTCAGGTAAGCGACTTCTCGCAAGCGGGCGGCGCGGGGATTCTCGCCGGGAAGGCGGGGCACCTCCGCCAGCGCCTCCCGGTACCGCTCCGCCAGGTAGGCCTCCGGCCGCGCGTAGGCTATCACCTCCGGCGACAAAAGGCTAACCCGCTCCCGTACCATCCGCGTCCAGGGAAAAGTGGAGGCCCGCAAATCCTCCTCGCGGTGGAACCAGGGGTAGCCACCGAAGACCTCATCGGCGGCCTCCCCTGAAAGAGCGACGGTTGCTTCCCTTTTGATCTCACGGGAAAAGAGGTAGAGGGACGTGTCCACATCGGCCATCCCGGGCAGATCACGTGCCCGTACCGCCGTTGTGAGCGCGTCTGCCAGGTCAGAGGGATCGATGGTAACCGTACGGTGCCGGGTGCCGAGAAAGGTAGAAACGCGCTGCACCCAAGGGGTATCGGCATCGGGCTCGAACTCGCTGGGTCGGAAGTAACGGTTGTTCTCCTTGTAATCTACCGCATAGGTGCGAAGCGGCTCCCGTCCTTCCCGCGCCAAGGCGGCAGCGGCGAAGGCGGTGACGGCGCTGGAGTCCAGGCCGCCGGAAAGAAGCGTGCAAATAGGGACGTCGGACACCAGTTGCCGCTCAACGGCATCCTGCAACAACCAGCGCACCTTGGCGGTCGTCGTTGGCAGGTCGTCCGTATGGGGACGGCTTTCCAGGGCCCAGTACCGGTGGCTGCGCGTACCTTTGCGGGAGTGGATTAACCAGTATCCCGGTTTTAGTTCCTTAATATCGCGGAAAACGCCATGCCCCGGTGTGCGGGCCGGGCCCATAATAAGGATTTCGGCCAGCCCCTCAGCGTCGATTACAGATTCAACCCACGGGTGGGCGAGGAGGGCTTTTAGTTCGGAGCCGAAGAGAAAGGCGCTTCCGCGTTGGGCGTAAAAGAGAGGTTTCACGCCCAGCCGGTCGCGCGCAAGGAAGAGGCTCTGGTCGGCCTCATTCCATATGGCAAAGGCGAAAATGCCGTTCAGGCGCTCGACGCAGGCCGGCCCCCACTCCACGAAGGCCAGAAGCAGTGCTTCGGTGTCGCTGCACCCCTGGAAACTGTACCCGCGCGCCTCCAGTTCCCGCCTCAGCGCCGCTGTGTTGTACAGTTCGCCGTTGTACGTGATGACGTAGGTACGACCGCTGCGCCGCCGCACCATGGGCTGTGCGCCGCCCGCGGGATCGACCACGATCAAGCGGCGGTGGGCCAAGGCGGCGCGCGGTGAGAGCCAGATCCCGGCGGCGTCCGGCCCCCGGCAGGCCAGCGTTTCGCGCATGGCTTCGACCACAGGGCGTTGGTAAGTAAGGTCTACCTCCCGGTCAATCCAGCCCGCAATGCCGCACATTTGGCTTCCCCCTCCTATGGGAAGTATTTTTGCAAGGGCGGCATTGCCCGGGCTTGGTTTCTCCTTTGAATCCGGAGCCACCATGCAGTGTATGCATCAGCCAGTTACCGCGTGCGGATGGCGATGGTAGTAAAAAGCCCGGCGCCTTTGGAAACGCCGGGTCCACACCGTTGCCGTTAAGGTACCAGCCCCCCTTCCTTCCCTGCGGCCGTCGGCCGCCCGGCGCACAGGGCGTTCTTATATAGAACAATCGGCAATACCTACCCATCCTTGAGCCTCGATGGTCCCCCATGGAAGATACTGCCCGACCGCGACGTCCCTCATTTGCCGGCGAAGTACGTACCAACCAGGACCATGAACCCGCCTATCACGGTGTAGAGGCCCGGTATCTCCCGCAGAAAAAGAGCGGCAATTAGGGCCGCTATAACCGGCACAACGTAGAGGTAAGCCCCGGCAGTCACCGCAGGAACCCTCGTTAGAACCACATTCCAGATCAGGTAAGCCGCCGCGGATGCCATTAGCCCCAGGTACAAAATGTTGAGCCAGCCCAACGGGTCGATGGCCCGCAAATTAACCGGGTATTCCAGCAAGGCCAGGGGCAGTAAAAAGAGGGTACCCGCAAAGGTAGAATAGGCCAGTACGGTTACGGGCGAGTAACGCTCAAGGATTTTTTTCACACTGATGCTGTAAATCGCCCAGGAAAGACCGGTGAGTAGAACCCCAAGTCGCCATAAAGCCGGGTTGAGTTCAAAGCCAGGCCGGCCAGGGAACCGTTGGTTGCCACCAGCACCGACCCCACGAAGGCGATCACAATGCCGACTGCCTGACAAAGGGATATTTTTTCTTTGAGCACCAACCTGGCCAGCAGAGCTATAAATACCGGCGCCATGGACGCCAGGATGGCTGCATCAGTAGCGCCGGCGTACTTCAACCCCTGATTTTGCAAGAAATTGTAAAAGGTGATTCCGGTTAAACCACCCACAGCTACCCAGGGGTAGTCCTCCCTCTTTATCGGTGGCTGGCGTCTGCAAACAAGGTAGACGCCAAAAACTGCACTGGCCACAAGAAAGCGCAAAAAAGCGAGGGTATTGGGTGATATCTGCGAGAGAACGATTTTTATGCTCACAAAGGTGCTGGCCCAGATAGTGACGGTTAACAGTAAACCAAGGTGATCCCGTTTCAACCTTTCTGCTCGCCCTCGACAGCAGTGAACTTGCCCGGCTTCCAGTTTAACATCAGCAGCGGCACTGCACCAGGTTGCATTACGGAGCCGCCCACGACTTCCCCGACGAAAAGTACGTGGTCCCCCGCCGGGTGCGCAGCCACGACCCGGCATTCCATGTTGGCCAGGCAGTCCTCGAGAACCGGCACCTTCACCGCTTCCCCGGGCCGCGTCCTGAGGCCGACCGCGGCGACCTTGTCCGTATCCCGCCCTGAGCGGCTGCCGCAGAAGTTGGCCACCTCCACCTGCTCCGCCGTCAGGATACTGATCACGAACTCCCCGCTCTTGCTGATGAGTTCGTAGGTGTACCGTTCCGGAGCGACGGAGACCTTCACCATTAGCGGTTTGAAGGAAACCTGGCTCACCCATGACGCGGTCATAACGTTGTGACGGCCTTCGTGGTAGGCCCCGACAAGCGTAACCGGCCACGGCAACAGCCTGACCGCCTGCTTGGCCTGCACAGCTTTCTCCCTCCCTCTTGTAGGCTCGGCGAAGTTGCTCCGGCGCCGGACCCTTGGAGCTTCGAACAGGGGTGCAGGTTCTAACATCAGTACGCCGGAGCAGATACCTTTTCATCAGATTAGCATGGCGGGCAGGTGATAGGAAAGACTCTGAAACAAGACCAAACGAGGAAGAACCCGGTTCACGCCAGAGGAATTCAGAAAACTCTTTTTCCTTCGTCAACTCGCATGTTATACTAGGGCAAGATGAGCGGAGTGGGAGACAGGAAAGATGGAAATCGATCTGGGACAGATCATCCTGAACTCACTGATTACCAGCAGCCTTTACCTTCTGGCGGGCACGGGTCTTACCCTGACCTACGCCCTTTCCCACTTTCCGAATTTTGCCCACGCCGAATTCATCACCTTTGGCGCTTACGCGGGGTACCTGTTTATGGACCGGCCCGACGGCAGTTTTCCGGCTGCCCTGGGGAGCGGCTTTGTGGGGGCCGGTATCCTCAGCGCCCTGTCGTACCTTCTCGTCTTCCGACCACTAACGCAGCGCCGGGCGAGCCTGGTGCACGTGATGATCGCCTCCATCGGCCTCGGGTACGCCGTACGGCACGCCATCGGCGAGACCTGGACGTGGGGGGCCCTTTCGTACCAGGTGATCTGGTCCCCGTACGAAATCGCGGGGCTGCGGGTTACCGCCCTGTGGCTGTACCTCATCCTCACCGCGGGAACCATCGCGCTAATCCTTCACTTTTTCCTCACCCGGACCAGGCTGGGCAAGGCGATCCGGGCCATCGCCACCAACCCCGAACTCGCGCGGGTTACAGGGATTAACCAGCATCAGGTTACCCTTCTGGCCTGGATCCTTGGGGCGTCGCTGGCCGGCCTGGCCGGCGTTTTCCGGGCCGCCGACACGCGCCTCTTCCCGATGCTCGGATGGGACATTTTACTCCCGGTCTTTGCCGTCACCGTTCTCGGGGGCATCGGCAGCTTTTACGGTTTGATCGCGGCCTCGCTAATCCTTGGCTTCGCGGAAAATTTCGGTGTGGTCTTCCTTACCCGGGCGGGCCTTTCGACCGAGTACCGTATGATGATCGCGTTCCTGGTCCTGATCGTGGTGCTGATCGTGCGCCCGAAAGGGTTAGCCAGGTGGTGAATTTATGGCAGCAGATCCCCTGATTTACGTTCTGGACATGCTGGTTTTCATCGGCATCTTTTCCCTCCTGGCCATCAGTCTCAATCTCGAGTACGGCTTCACCGGCCTGGGCAATTTCGGGAAAGTAGCCTTTTTCATGGCCGGCGCGTATACTTACGCCCTCATGATTGAGACCGGGGCGCCCATTCTCGTGAGCTTGTTAGGGGGCGCGACCGTCGCCGGTCTCCTCGGCGGTCTCGTTTCCCTTCCGGCCCTGCGTCTGCGGGAAGACTACCTGGCCATCGTCACCCTTTCCTTTGGCGAAATCCTGCGCCTGTTCGTAAAGGCCCAGGAGGGCTTCACGGGAGGCGTGCACGGGATTCAGGTTCCCGCCGCCTTCACGGCCTTCGTGGCGTCGCCCCGGCTCTTCGGCCTGGCCAACGTGGTCCTGGTTTACCTGGTGGCAGGCGTGGCTTTTCTCTTCGTGCAGGCCCTGATTAACACGCCCTACGGGCGGGTGCTGCGAGCCATCCGCGAAGACGACGTGGCAGTGCAGGTTCTCGGCAAGAACCCCGTCCTGTACAAGGTCCAGGTGCTGGTGGCCGGGTCTTTCCTGGCAGGCCTGGCGGGCGGGGCTTTTGCCCAGTACATGCGGTTCATCGACCCGTACATGTTCCTTCCGTTGGTCACCTTCTACGTTTGGATCGCCCTCATTCTCGGCGGACCGGCCAACAACTGGGGGGCGGTACTGGGGGCGCTGGTGGTGGAGATCTTTAACCGCGGCACCAGAATTGCCAAGGACTACCTGGTATTACCCGTGGACCCAAACAACCTGCAGTTCATCATGTTCGGCGTACTGATCATTTTGCTGCTCCTCTACCGGCCCCAGGGAATCCTCGGCGAGTCGCGGCTGCGGACGCCCGCGTTCCGAAGGTGGGAACATGGCGCTGCTGACCGTTGAAGGCATAACCAAGAGGTTTGGCGGCCTGCAGGTGCTCAACGGCGTGGACCTGACCGTGGCGGAAGGGTCGCTTACCGGCCTCGTTGGGCCGAACGGGAGTGGGAAGACCACCCTCTTTAACGTCATCTTCGGGCTGTACAGGCCGGACGGCGGCTTTGTGCGTTTCCGTGACCGGGACATAACCGGTTTCCCGCCTTACAAGGTCTACCAGGCAGGGCTGGCGTTCGCCTTCCAGTTGCCGCGGCTCTTCTACCGCTTGACCGTCCTCGACAACGTAATCCTGGCCGCGCGGCGTCAGCGGGGAGAATCCTTCTGGGCCGCTCTCTTTGCCCGGCGGGCGTGGAGAAGGGAGGAGCGGGACCTGGCCGAGAAGGCCTATGGCATCCTCGAATTGCTCGAAATGCCGCACATGGCTCTGAAACCCGCGGGCGAACTTTCGGGTGGCCAGCGAAAGTTACTGGAGATCGGGCGCGCGCTGATGGCGGAACCCGAACTCCTGCTCCTGGACGAGCCGGCCGCCGGCGTCAGCCCGGCGCTGGCACTCAAGGTGTACGAGTTGCTGGCCCGCCTGCGGGAGAAGGGAATCACCATCTTTATTATCGAGCACCGGCTCGACCTGCTTCTGAACTTCGCGGACCGGATTTACCTCATGGACAAGGGGGCGATCGCCCTTTCCGGACCGCCGGCCGCAGTGACGGAGGATCCGGTTTTCTACTCCGTGTACGTAGGGGAACATCGGAAATGGGTCTCCTAGAGGTAAAGGATATTCGCGCCGGTTACGGCGACGTCGTCATTGTCGAAGGCGTATCGATTGCGGCAGACGCGGGGCAACTGGTTGCCGTTGTAGGGCCCAACGGCAGCGGCAAGTCCACGCTGCTGAAGAGCCTCGTCGGACTGGCGCGGCGGTTCGCCGGGCAGGTATTGCTTGAAGGACGCGACATAAGCGAGCTGCCGACCTGGCGGATTGTCGGCGTCGGCCTGGGTTACGTACCCCAGACCGACAACGTTTTTACCGGCCTCACCGTGCTGGAAAACCTGGAGATGGGTGCCTATTCGCGACGGGATAAAAAAGGAATTCGGGACGACCTTGTCGAAATATTCAAATTGTTTCCGGAGCTGGCGCTGCGAAAAAGAGCGCGCGCGGAAACGCTGAGCGGCGGAGAGCGGCAGCTTCTGGCCATAGCGCGCGCCATGATGACCAACCCCAGGATCCTCCTGCTAGACGAGCCACTGGCCTTTCTTTCTCCCAAGATGGCGTCTTTGATCCTGGAGCGGCTGCTGCAGATTCAGGCCCAGGGAACGGCGATCGTCCTGGTCGAACAAAATGCCGTTCGCGCCCTCGAGGTGGCCTCCTACGGGTATGTTCTGAACGAGGGCCGGTGCGTGATGAAGGGCAAAGGGCCGGAATTGCTGGCCGACCAGGAGTTAAGGGTTCGATTCCTGGGCCTGGGAAGGGAGGCGTGAGAGCAGGCGAGTGGGTGTCTGATACCGGCGCTGTAACCTGCCAAATCATACGCGAAAGGAGGGACCCGGAACGGTGGGCCCTGCAGGCCCGTATCGGGGGAGAGCATGGTGAAAAAATTTGTGGGTCTTGTGGCCGCGGTCGCTTTGCTGGCCGCGGCGGTAACGGGGTGCGCAAAACGCGAGGCGCCGCCACCTGCTGAGCAGGAGATCAAGCTTGGGTGCATTCTCTCCACAAGCGGCGCGCTGGCGGCCATGGGTTCCAAGATGACTGATGCGGTCAGGCTGGCGGTGGACGAGATTAACGCTGCAGGGGGTATCAACGGTAAGAAGATAAAGCTGTTCGTCGAGGACGATGCCACGGACGCGGCCACCTGTCTGCAGGGGGTCAAGAAGCTGGTCGAGGTAAACAACGTGCGGTTGATCATCGGCGGCATGACGAGCGGTGCGGCGAAGACGGTTGGCCCGTACGTTTCGGAGCGCAAGGTGCTGCTGGTTTCGCCTTCGGCGACCTCGCCCGAGTTGACCGGTCAACCCTGGCGGGACTTCGTCTTCCGGACCTGCCCAAGTGACGCCTTCCAGGGCAAGATCATGGCCCAGGTGGCCGTGGAAAGTGGCCTGAAGAAAGTGGTAATCCTGGCAATGGATAACCCGTACGGGGTAGGCCTGGCCAACGTGGCCAAGGATTCACTCGCCGGAAAGGCCGAGGTACTGGCCGTGATCAAGTACGACCCGGCCAAACTCGACTACCGGACCGAGTTGACCCAGATCAAGAGCCTGAAGCCCGACGGCGTCCTGCACGTCGGTTACAACGACGACGGGCGCGTCGTGTACCAGCAAGCGCTTGACCTCGGCCTTGACAAGATCAAGTGGATCGGCTGCGACGGCCTCTACGGTAGCGGCATGTTCCAGACCGAGGCCTGCGCCAGGTTTATGGCCGCGGCGGTGGTCGGCACACGGCCGGCGGCCCCGGAAGGCGGCAAGTACGAGGAGTTCCGTGCGGCCTACAAGGCCAAGTACGGGGCCGAGCCGGAGGTCTTCTGCGACACCGTTTACGACGCCGCCAAGCTGATCGCGGCGGCCGTGGAGCGGGCCGGGACCGACGATCCTGTCAAGGTTCGGGAGGCCCTCCTGGAAATGGGCAAGAATTATCAGGGCGCCAGCGGCACGATCTCCTTCGACGAGCAGGGTGATCGCGTGAGCGGCATTTACGAACTCTGGAAAGTGGTCAAGGAGGGGCCGGAGTACAAGTTCGTGCGCGTAAAACTGATTCCCGTCGAGTAGGACAGGTATTCACCAAGGCGTAGCCCGGCGGGCGGCGGACGATTCGCCGCCCGCCTTTTGCTTTCCCGGGCCAGCCATGCCGTCTTGTTGCCGGGCCAAAATGTCCTCCGCCTGGTCGAGGATATCACCGCGGCGATCGATCAGGACGTCGAGCCGGTCGCAAAGAATCCTCACGTTTCAGCCACAAGCTTGCAAAGACTTCCGCCAGGTGAGGATCATACAAGGTCCCCTTGTTTTTCAGGATATCTTTAACCGCCTCGGCCGGTGTGCGTCTTGCACCGTACGGCCGTTCACTGGTCATGGCATCAAATGAATCAACAATCCGTACGATACGTGCCTCAACCGGTATTTCTTCACCTTCTCCTCGGCCAGCCTGCGCCCGCCCTCGACCGTCTGCCCGGGCAAGACCACCACGAATTCTTCGCCCCCGTAACGCGCGGCCATTCCCCTGGTACCGACCGTGCGCGCAAAAATCTCGCCCACGCCGGCGAGCACCTCATCCCCCTTCTGATGTCCATAAGACTCGTTATACAGTTTGAAGTCGTCAATGTCGGCCATTACCAAAGTCAGGGGTTCCCGTCTGGCGACCGCAGTCTTAAAGCAGTCGTGCATCCGCTCTTGAAAGGCCCGGTGATTGTACAGCCCGGTGAGGCTGTCACGGTCGGCCATTTCAGCAAGTTGTGCGGTATACGCCATTTCGGCATCCGTAATCCCGCCGATTGCCCAGCCAAGCGAGAGCATAAAGAACACCAGAAGCGCGTCCGAGGTTAGAAGATCGTGGACCAAGGACAGCAAGTCTAAAAAGATAACGGCGATCGCAACCAATGCACCGGTGACCAGGGCCGCGACACGCCCCCGCAGCACCGCGGCCACCAGCACCGGCGCTCCGAGGGTAAACTTGAGGCCACTCTGCGCTCCTCCGGTCAACACCACGGCCATGGCGGCAAACAGGAAGGAACTGCCCACATATAAAAGGTCCCAGGGGGTGAAATGGCCATTGGGCAAATTACGAAGAACCAGGTCTTCTCTTTCGGCAAAGTACAGGATTATTGCCAACAATAGAAAGGCTAGAAAAGCACTGACAAAAGCCCGCACAGAAACAAAAACCTTAACGGAGAAATCGCCGAATATAATAACGGTGATAAATTCGATCAAAAATAGCGCGGCCAAAACCATACTCAAAGATTCACGTATCCTGCGGTTTTTATCCCATTCTATTCCACGCAAATTTAATCCCTGCCGCTTAATCCGTTTAATAATCGAGGTGGCTTGCGCCACCTCTCATTCAGCAGTTAGTACTTTGCAAGCTTGTCCGGAACTTCCGGCTGGTAGTGGGCCCACGCACAAGCCGAGGCCGCAGTAACGTGGGCTATGAGGACCAGCGCCGCGGTGATCCCCATGAGTACGAGATACTTAATACGCCGCATATTTTCACCTCCTCACTACTTGGTAAAGGGGGTTAAACCCTTCCCGCAACGCCGGAATTAACCAGGTTGAAAATCAAGCACGCGGTCGATAAACTGCATCACACCGCGCCCCACTCCCGTCAAGATGAAGGATTGCCAGAGGAGGCCCATTCCCGTGGCCGCTGCCAGTGAACATGCCGGTAAACCGCCGGCGAGTAGATAGGCCTGGAAAACCGCCGCGACAACCACTGCACTTGCAGCCCACTTCCTTAGGCGGCGGCGGTGGGTTCCGGTCCGAATCGGCTTCGCCGGATTATCCACAGGCGCCAGCATCAACACGGTAATCAGGGATACGAACGTGGCGCCGGCGCAAAAACCCGGTACAATGGTCCCTACATTAGCGATGGCCAGGGCAGCCGCGCCCAAGGCAGGGAATATTGTGGCCGTAAACACGGTACATCGCAGAGGCCTCCCCAGGTGCGCACCCCCCGCGAAGGAACGCGTGACCATCACCACGCCGGTCAGCATCAAGGTCTCCGGGAGACATCTCAAGAACCACGCGACCAGACTGACTGCCGCCAGCCCGACTATTCCAAGAAACAGGTTTTGTGCGCCAAAGCGCAACACGTCACGCGCCTCCGCATCCAGGCCGAGCTGTCTTCCCAAATAATCGGCGATAAACCGCGAAGGTATATCCATCACCCTCCGCCCGTGCAGCGCCGGTACCTGCGGCGTGCAAGATCAACAACAATTGCAGTTGCAAACAGCAATACCACCTGTGGCCAGCCAAAAAGAGCCCACAACAGACGATTATCCTTCACTACCTCATAAGACAAACCGGTCACGTTAAAGAGGAAGGCATGAGCCACGTACTCAAAGAAAATGAGCAGGGCCAGCGTCATGAAGGCAGCGTACAACCCCCGTAAGAGAGTCGTGCCAAATACTGAGTGCAAATATCCCGCCAGGGCGATACATACCACAATCGCGTGTACCCCGAAGGGCACCGGCAGCAAGCGTATAAGGTAAATAATTACTGCCAGTAGAATTCCCAGTGGAACAATGTGGCGCCACTTGAATCCGACTCCGGCCAGAGTAAAGCTTAAAGTGGCGATCGCAATAATTTCCGGAATCCCCTGAACCACCAACTCAACAGGTGTTATTCTCACTGAAAAACCTCGCCATCGCTGTATCAATTTTGAACCGCGAAATTCGACATAATTCTGAAATTTTCCTGCTATGCCACCGGTTAAAATTGATGACCCCATCGCCTTACCGGTATATTTGGTGGACACATTCACGGAAGGTTCCGGCGATGGACAATCACGTCACTGAGATCGAGGCTCCGCCAAAATCCTGTGCCGGGGTATTGCCGCGCCACAGCTGCTCCCGGCGCGCTTTACCCAGCGGTTTCTTCCCATCGCACGGCTGAAAAAGCTCCATCAGTATCTAAGCCACGCGCTTATCGGAGCTAGGATCAAAGAAAAGAGACCTTTCCACATTGAGATCGACCGTAACCGCATCCCCCGACCTTACCGGACAATCAAGGCCCGTCTGAACCGCTACCAAGTGTGGCCCAACTTTCAAATAAACCAACTGCGCGGGTCCCAACATCTCTATCACGTCAACCTTTGCCGCAAAGGTTTGCTCACCCTGCTTGCCGTTCGCGGTACCTACGCGCACCGCGTGTTCCGGCCGAAAGCCGAGAACCATTTTCCTCCTCTGAACGGCCCCGTCTGCAACCAGTGCCTTTTCCTTGGCGGCAGGCACCGCCAAACGCATCCCCTCGGCCACGAACCATAGCTTTCCGTCCTCATAATGCAGTTCACCCTGAACAAAATTCATCGGGGGCGAACCAACGAACCCGGCGACAAACATGTTCACCGGATAATTATAAATCTCCTCGGGCGTACCCACCTGCTGGACAACACCTTTGTTCATAACCACGATGCTATCGGCCAAGGTCATCGCTTCGGTTTGATCGTGCGTAACGTATATGGTGGTCGTTTGTACCCGCCGATGCAACCGGAGAATTTCTGCACGCATGGTGACCCGCAACTTAGCATCAACGTTGCTAAGCGGTTCATCCATAAGAAAGACCTGCGGTTCCCGAACCATGGCCCTTCCTAACGCTACCCGCTGTCTCTCGCCCCCCGATAATTCGGTGGGCCGCCGGTCAAGATATCTGCTAATCTCAAGGATTTCTGCTACGCGATGTACGCGCTGCGATATTTCCTGTTTCGGTACCTTGCGGAGCTTGAGGGCGAAGGCCAGGTTGTCGTAAACAGTCATGTGCGGGTAAAGGGCATAATTCTGAAATACCATGGCCACATCCCGGTCTTTGGGAGGAAGGTCGTTAACTCTTCGTTCGCCAATATAGATATCTCCACTGGTAACATTTTCTAGCCCGGCGATCATTCTTAGGGTCGTGGACTTGCCGCAACCGGAGGGTCCCAATATCACGACAAACTGCTTATCCTTAATGTCCAAGTTCAGGTTTTTTACTACCTGGGTTCGACCATAACTCTTTTCTACGTTGACCAGGCGCACAGAAGCCATCTTCAACTCTTCACCATCCTTGCCTACCAATCTGCGGTGTTATAACGAAACTCGTTAACCGCCTGCCAATCTAACTCGATCCCGAACCCGGGACCGGCAGGCAACTGAAGGATGCCGCTGCGATAGACCAGGGGTTCCTTTAAGACATCCTTTGCCAGCAGTAGCGGGCCGATCAATTCGCTCGCCGAGAAGACCCCGGACACCGCCACGACCCAGTGGGCCGAAGCCACCGTACCGACGCCCAATTCGAGCATACTTCCGGCAATAACCGGTACACCGCTCGCTTCGGCTACCGCCGCCATTTTCAAGGAAGGATAGATCCCGCCGGCACGTGATACCTTAATATTTACCGCGTCGGCGGCTTGCCTTCGGAAGATGAGACCGGCGTCCTGGATGGTGAGGACACACTCATCAGCGACCACCGGAACCGGTGCTTTTTCCCGCACGTACGCCAAGCCATCCAAATCCCAGGCCGGTACCGGTTGTTCAATAAGGCTTGGCTTGTAAGGCAGGAACGCGGTAATATACTTGACGGCTTCTTTTGGCGTCCAGGCCCCGTTGCCGTCCAGCCGCAATTCGGTCTCTTGCCCGATCTCCCTGCGGACGGCTTCCAGGTTAGCCAGATCTCTTTCCAGCCCCACCCCCACTTTTAGCTTGAAGACCCGGAAGCCGGCGGCTCTTTTCTCCCTCGCCTCGGCTGCAAGTTCTTCACCCGTCTCGGCGCTAAAAACCCACGTTACTTCGGGTTGCCGTTGGAAACCACCGATTAGTTGATAAACAGGAACACCCAAGGTTTTCCCCATAATGTCATAGAGGCAAAAGTCAATAGCAGACTTCGCGTACCGTTCACCTTTTAACGCCCTGTCCATCAGGTGGTGTATTGACCCCACACAAAACGGGTCCGTGCCAAGGAGTAACGGGCGAAGGATATTGCGAAGCGCATAAACGGTACTGGCAACACTTCCCTGGTCGTAAATAGGAATCGGGGAGGCCTCGCCGACACCGACCAAACCCTCATCGGTTTCCACTTCCACCAGCACAAAATCGGCCGTGCGTCGTCGCCCGTAAGCCGCTTTAAACTCTCTTTGCAACGGTACCCGTACAGGGATAGCCCGGACATCGACAATTTTCATTTGGCTGCACCCCTCTTGTGCATCCATGCAATAACCCGCACCAACTCGTCAACTATGGCATCAAAGATCAACTTACCCTTCTCCCTTGTGGCCATCGTGGGCATGCCGATGTGTCCTTTGGATGATAACCGATCGTAGGGAACGTAAATGCCGACCTTGTTGGGGGCAAACATATCCGGACCGAAAAATTCATCCCCAGGCACCAGGTTATCCTCCCGCAAATCTTCGCGCACTTCATCGGGGTTTAGGTACATTTGTAAAGAAGTCTCCAACTCGCAGGCGTGACTAATGCCCCCCTTTGGGGACTGACGCCATTCACCGATCCTGTCGGCTATTAGATGCCAGTACGTCACCAACACCGGCGAAACTCCCAGTTCGGCGCCGATTGCCTCAACAACCGCCTTAAGAATGCCAATGTTACCGCCGTGAGCGTTCAAAATCAAGATTTTTGTAAACCCGTGACGAAGCAAACTGTGCACGACGTCATAAACGAGTGTGAATAACGTTGAGTGACGCAAAGTAATCGTTCCGGGAAACGGCAGGTGGTGCGCGGAAACCCCGGTCCAGATTGGGGGCAAGACGAAGCAGTTTGCGGCCCGGGCAGCAGCCGCCTCGGCAACCGCCCGGCCGATAGCCACGTCCGTCTGTAGCGTCAGATGCGGACCGTGCTGCTCGAAAGCGCCTACCGGCAGGATGATAACGGGATCCTCTTTAACCAGCTTCTGCACTTCAAGACTCGTGTACTTTCCGAAGTGTACCTCCCTGTCCTCTGCCATTTCTACCGGGCCCCCTTCCGTGTCGCCGTCCTCAGTCCTCCACTTCCACAATCATCTCTATTTCCACCGGCGTGTCAAAGGGCAGTTCATTGGCGGCCACTGCCGAGCGGGCGTGCCGTCCGCGTTCACCGAAAATTTCTACTAAAAGGTCGGATGCCCCGTTAATCACCCGCGGCTGTTGATTAAATCCTTCCGCGCTGTTCACCCATCCTAAGATCTTCACGACGCGACTGACCCGACTAAGGTCGCCGATCTCGCTTCGCAGGATAGCCAGGGCATTCAGGGTGGCTATCCTAGCTGCTTCATATCCTTGTTCTAACGTTAGGTCTGCTCCTACCTTGCCCCGGTATTTCATCTCACCGTTTACCACGCACGCTTGTCCGGAGATAAAAACCAGATTGCCCGTCCGAACCGCAGGAACGTAGTTGGCAACCGGACTAGGAGGCTCCGGCAACTTAATCCCCAGTTCTTCAAAACGTGCCTCAATGGAGTTCTTCATCGTTTGTACCTCCTCCGTTTTCATAGTTAAAACAGGACTACTATTCGCCTTTGACAGCCCCTAACGTTAAACCTCTGACAAGGTACCGGCGACAAAGCAGAGCAAAAGTAATCGGTACAAGGCTACCTAATACCGAGGCGGCAGCTAATTCACCCCAGAGAATACGGCGTGAGCCAAAAAAGGATGTCAGGTGAACCGTAAAGGGCGTTACCTCTGAACGTGTAAGTATAGATGCGAAAAAGAACTCATTCCAGGCAAAAATAAACATGAGAACCGCCGTAGCGATTAGGCCGCCCTTAGCCAGTGGAATCGTGACGCGCCAGAAACTACCCAACAACGAACACCCATCAACCATCGCCGCTTCTTCCACTTCCCGGGGCACCTCTTCAAAAAAGCCACGCGTCATCCATATGCAGAAGGCGAGGTTCATAAATATGTAAACCAGGATCAAGCCTGTGTACGTATCGATCAGCCTGAACTTAACCATTAGCAGATAGAAGGGCACGCCGAAGGCCACAGGCGGAGCCATGCGTGTTGTCAGCGCCATGAAGAACAAGTCGTCTTTGCGCCGCATTGGAAATCTCGCAAAGACGTAACCGGCCAGACTGCCGATCGGTAGCGTAATTAATACCGTGACTACAGAAAGAATGGTGCTGTTCAAAAGACTTCTTGGAAGGGTATCGTCAAACAAAACAGTAGCGTAGTTTTCCAGTGATGGCCGGAAGAACCCAAGCGGACTTGTCGAAAATACTTCTAACGGGGGTTTAAAAGAAGTAGTAACCAGCCAAAAAAGTGGGAACAGCACCAGCACCGTATAGAACAATAACACCAGGAGGCCCCCGGCTTGTTTGGCTAGCGGCACAGTACGATTCTTCTTCCTCAGTCGACCGGTCGCGGCCTTCTGCATTGATGCTAATCTCCTTTCGTCCCGAATACGCCTGTACGGCGGACCAGTAACCAGGCTAAAAGCGTAATCAGGTACAGCGTAAATATCCCGAGGGCAGAACAGTAACCCATGTCAAACCACGTAAAACCGACCCTCGCGATATATAAGTTAAGCGTCTCCGATGCGGTACCAGGACCCCCAGCCGTCATCAGCTGAATCGTTTCGTAAACTTTCAGGGCATCCATCATCCGAATCACAGCCGCAACCAGAACAAACTTTTTCAACATCGGCAAGGTGATATGAAGAAATATCTGCCGCGGATTGGCCCCGTCAATAAGCGCTGCTTCAAACGGTTCCTTGGGCAGAGATTCCAACCCGGCCAGCAGGACCAGAACCACCAGTGGTGTCCACTGCCAAATATCGACAAATATGGCGGACCACATCGTAACGGCCGGGTTCCCGAGAAAGTCAAACCTGGGCAAGTGCAACACTTCCAAGATGCGGTTTATGATGCCGAAGTCATAGTTGTACATAAATTTGAAGTTAAGGGAAACAACCGCAGGGGCGGTTACCATCGGGACAATGAAAACGATGCGAAAAAAACCTTGGCACCACCGCACACGATACAGCAGAAGCGCCAGCAGCAAGCCTAAAGCCAGCGAAACACCCACACTGACGACCATGAACCACATTGCCCGCACTATTGCCGCCCATAACCGCGGATCGGCCAACATTGATTTGTAGTTGGCCAACCCCACAAATAAGCGCCCGGCCGCAGGGTTGGTAAGCTCATATTTACTTAGGCTTATTAGGATGGCTTCGACCGTGGGATAAACTCCAAGACCGAGGAAGACCAGGGCTGCCGGTAGCATCAACAAGAGAAGCAGTTTCTTGTTTGTCGCTGCCAATGTAGTATCCTCCTCAGCATTTCGGCGGGGGCAATTGGTTATTGCCCCCGCTCGAAAATACCCGTTACCACCAACTACTTCTTAGTAATAATCTTTTCGACTTCGTTTTGGGCAATTGCTAGAGCCTGATCGACCGTCTTACTCCCAGCTATGGCCGCCGAAATCTCCTTCTGGAACGCCTGGGCTACTTGCTCAAACTCGGGGATAGCAGGCCAATAAGTGGCGTCCACGGAAGCCAAAATTTCGGGCAACTGGGAAGTAAAGAATTCTATAGACTTTGTCTTTTCTTTATACTCGGGAACTTCGTATACCCGCGGGTCAACAAAATCGTACCTTACACCGGCCTCAAACTCTTTCTTAGCCACGTCAAGACTCGTCCGCCACTGGATGAACAACCACGCGGCTTCTTTGTTCTTAGAATACCTGCTTATACCCAGGCCCTCGCTGTACATCCACTGCGCGTACTTACCGCCTGGCCCCTTTAGCAGGGTAACTCCTATCTTGTCGGCAACCGAAGAGACTTCTTTATTCGCGTAAACACTGGGAAAACCGCTCATGTCAAAGTTCATCGCTGCCTTGCCTTGACGGAACAACTCCGACATCACGTCCCAGCCAATCACAGCCTGGTTGGGTGGTCCGTACTGACGCAGCAACTGCACAAAGTCACCCATGGCATGCTTCATTTCGGGCGTATTGATGGTCACCCGCTCGCCGTCGAGAACTTTAGCCCCGTAAGCCCAAGCCCAACCGGCCGAAGTGCCGAAAGACGCCGAAGAAGGATCTCCTCGTCCCACGAAAGGATAAACGTTAACGCCTGCCGCCTTTAGGGACTTGGCCGCCGCCAGCACATCTTCCGTTGTTTGCGGTACCGGGATTTTGTACTGCTCAAAGATATCCTTCCGGTAGATCAGCACGCCACCCGATGCCGAGACCGGGAGCGCGTACAACTTGCCGTCCGATCCCTTATACGGTGCCAACAAACCCTGCGGGATGTGCCGGACAGAACTCCAAGCGGCATCGCTTTTTTCGGCTATGTAGCTATCCAAGGGCTCTAACCAGCCTGCGCGCAAGTACTCGGGCATATACCAGAATTGAGTGGCTACCACGTCATAAGCGCCGGTTTGCGACGTTGAGTCTAAAATGAACTTGTTGCGCATGGTCGGTTCATCGTAAATTTCATATTCCACCTTAATCCCGGTGGCTTGCTCAAAATCGCCCACAAACTGCTTGATAGCCTCCGCTTCGTACCCTGTCTTGAGAAGAACTTTCAACGTGGTTCCGGCAAACGCTTTACGCGGATCTGCACTATTTTCTTGCGTCTTGCCCTTTTCACCACAACCAACCAACAACGCGGTGAGAGCCAGCAAGGTGATCAGAATTGCCGGCAGTTTTCTCAACATACTCGTCCTCCCCCAGTCTTAGAATTGACCAATCAACCAATCTAAATCCAATTCGTACAAGGAAGCTTCGAGAGGTATTCCAGTGTTCGGGTCCCATCCCATTAGCCCATAATACAGACGCACGGCTCGTTGCAGTTCTTCTGGATTCACCGCCAGTCCTTTGCAGGCTCCATTGCGGAGAGGTTCCGTAAGGCGTTTGGGTACAATGTCGTCTGCGGTTGTAAAGCCTTCCCTCACATTGAAAATGCGTGTCATGGTGAGGGCACGCTTACCAACCCGCATAAGCTCAAACAAACTGGTTTCCCATCCGGTTACTGCCTTGACAATGGCCTCTATCCGTGGCAAAGAAAACGCGTGTCCTGGTGCGGCGACGAAAATGCAAATGTCCAGAACGTTGTAAAGGCTCCACAAACACTGGTTCAAGGTAAACAACTTGACCTTTTCTGCGCCCAGGCTGTCCGCGTCCACCGGCCTAATGACGCCCAGCGGCTCCATCGACCGCAGGAAAGGACCATAATAGGCAAACTGAAAATCGTGTTCCATCTGGATGTGGTCTCCTCCGTGTGGGGCCACCGCGTACCCGATCGCCGCCCCCATCTTTTTTCCGCGGGGATCCTGCAAGGCTAACTCTTGACCTTTACCCTGAACAGCCCAGGCCTCTGAACCACCTCCCAGCTTGGCAGACATCCGCTTGGTTCCTTCAGCCATTAAGTTCCCGATGCCCTGACGGCGGGCAATCTGCTCTATACATTCAAGAAGAGCTTGGCCGTTCCCAAATTCTAACGGTACTTCACCCAGCACATTGCGGTCCAAGACCTTCCTCTCTACACACTCCATAGCAAAAGCAACGGTTACGCCCGTAGAAATGGTATCAAGCCCGTAAAGATCGCAAAGCTGGCCTGCCTTTATAACTACCCGCGGATCGGTGATACCACAGTTACTCCCCAAAGCAGCAATCGTCTCGTACTCCGGACTGTGAACTTCGCCGCCGGTCGCCAGCTCCGCCGGCTCCTCGATTCTGGCCATCTTCCTGCACGCTACCGGACAGCCAAAGCAGCCGGTTTTGCCAACCATCAGCCCTTGCTCTTGCATGTACTCGGCAGACAGTTGGTATGCACCTTCGATCGTTCCGTCGCGGAAATTATGCGTGGGTAAGGACCCTAACCGGTCGTATATATTAACCCCGCCGGCGGTGCCGTATTTGTAAAACAGCTGGCAGGTCTCCGGGCGGTTGAAGTTCTCTGCGAACCACAACGTCTGTTTCTTGAGCTCTAGCGAGTCGTAACATTTGAGCGCGTTGGTACCCCTTACCGCTACGGCCTTAACATTTTTGGCGCCCATCACGGCACCGAGGCCAAGCCGGCCGAAAACGTTATGCGCTCCTGCCGTAATGCACGCATACCGGACGAGACGCTCACCCGCCGGGCCTATACAAGCTACCTTAACCTTTTCCCCGAGTTCAGCCTTAATCGCTTTTTCGGCGGCGGCTGTAGTAAGCCCCCAAAGGTGAGTAGCGTCCTTTAGCTCGACCACGCCATCGTGTACATAGAGGAAAACGGGCCGCGCCGCTCGTCCCTTTATGACAATGGCGTCAAAGCCGGCAAATTTAAGCTCCGGCCCGAACCACCCTCCTGCTTCCGACTCACCGAAACCTCCTGTTAACGGCGACTTGCCCACGACCGAGGCACGAGCGTTCCCTGGGAAAGGATGCCCGGTTACCACGCTCGTAGCAAATACCAGTACGTTATCCGGTCCTAAAGGATCGATCCCCGGTGACGTGTCGCGCAACAGGTAATAAGCGCCGATAGCTCGTCCGCCCACGTACAGCCGGTACCAATTCTCGTCCGGGTGGTTAATGGTAACGCGGCCCAAATTAAGATTCACATGCGCTATCTGCCCTGTACAACCCATTAACATGCCGGTTCACCTCAAACCTCCCACCATTTCCAAGTACTTCAGCCCGATTTTCCGTGCACCTATTACGGTTGACATTTCCACGGTTTCGTCATCCAGGAGCACGATTTCACCCGTGATATCCGGATCTGTTTTTAGCAACCAGTACATGGCTTGCCGCAGGGGTTGAGGACCACCTATGACCACGGGATCACACCAGTTGCACCCGCACGCACTACTGTTCTTTATGGCCGTCAAGTCTTGTCCTAAAACAACACCTAATAAGAAACTGGCTCGCCGATTGCCGTCGATCGATGCAAACTGACTGAGTATCCTTGTGGCAAAGCATCCTCTTGTTAAACCGACGTCGCGCGATACGGCCACGCCTTTTAAGAATATGTCCACGTCGAGATAAGAAACAAGAGTATCAGGTATAGAGTCGGCGAGGATGGTATTTGCCGCCAAGGTGGTAAATATTTCACCCGCCATGGTGGTTAAGCAGCCGGTGATCTGGTTGTGTTCGTTAACTCTTACAACCTTGGTGTGAGACCCAGGGAGAATCAGGGTTAAAGGTCCATCTAACGATTTGAGCTCAAGTATCCCTACTGTCTCGGTTTCCTCCCCGCGCATGATGTCCATTGCTTCAAGATTGCTCAAGTCTTCACGTATAACACAATTGTTTTTAATTCCCGGAATAAAAACAATGGGAACATCTAGCACTTCAGGCACCTTAACTAATCGACTGGCGGCCGCAAGTTCGTTAACCCCGGCAGGACTGGCCACGTGGGCAAGTTCGTAAACACCAACGTTGGACGTGATCATCCCGGAGGCGATCGCTAAATGTATGTCTTCCTGCCTCACCCGCGCCTCTTTTAACGCCATGTCGATTATCCGGCGCAACCCTTTTAACAAAGCTTCTTTGCGCGATGTGATCGCCGTACAGCGTACGCCGATAGGAAGGGATGCTTTGCCTACTATTTTCTCTTTTTCTAATATCCGTACTCTGGTGTTCGTAGTCCCGCCGTCGATGGTTATGATCAACAATGGAACTTTACCTGCCTTTACCACCTGTGGCACAGTTTAACAGCTTATGGTCAATTCCTTGAATCGTCTGGCAAGTTCTTTTAGCCCTTCCCAGTCCTTCCTGTAAAGGATGTCCTTAGGCGTCAGAGCCGATCCTACACCCAGCACCTTGGCCCCTGCTCTTAAAAACGCAGCGCCGTTTTCGAGCGTCACGCCGCCAACGGCAGCCAGGGGTATCTCGGGCATAGGCCCCCGAATCTCGCGGAAATAGGAAGCGCCAAGAGAGGCGGCAGGAAATACTTTAACAACATCCGCGCCCAATGAATAAGCCTGATGGATTTCCGTGGGCGAAAAAGCACCGGCTATAACCGTTATATCTTCGTCTTTACACGTCTGTATGACATCTGGTAAGACAACAGGGGTAATAACAAACCTGGCGCCCGCCTGTATTGCCAGTTTTGCAGCTTTTGGAGAAGTAACGGTTCCCGCACCGAAGATCATCTTCGCTCCATACTGCTGCGTTGCCAAATCTAAAAGATGAAGGGCCTCAGGGCTGTTCAACGCAATTTCGGCTACCCTAATTCCTCCCTCATAGCACGCTTGCAGGATATCCCGTAGCTCACCCTTATCCACATTTCTGAGGATGGCTACAAGCTTTTCGTGCAATATTGCATAGGCAACGCTGCCTTTTTCCTGGAAACTTCTCATGACCTTCATCCTAACTATAAATCTTATAAACGAGCACCCAACAATCGATTCACTGCTCTTGCCGCTTCTATAACTGCGCCCGCATAATCCTCTATTTTGTTTTTTCCTAAGGTAAAGGTTATGGCAGCTACACTTATGCTACCTATCACCTCATCCTCATGGTTGAAAATTGGCGCTGCAACGCAGCGTATCCCATTTTCGTGTTCTTCGAGATCCAGAGCGTATCCTCTGCTACGTATCTGTTCTAGTTCTTTAAGCAGACGTCCGGTTTCGGTAATCGTGTTCGGCGTGAACGGGACGAGTTTTGTGTCTTTGAGAAAAGCAGCAATTTCTGCTTCGCTTAGAAATGCTAAAATCGCCTTTCCCAGACCCGTGCAATAAAGTGGCGCACGCCTGCCAATCCTGGAATACATCTGAATAGGGTTTGTCCCAGCGATTTTATCTATATAGACAACTTCATATGCATCCCGCAACCCTAAATGAACGGTGTGGCCTGTCTGTTTTTGGAGGGACTCCAAAACTCCTCGCGCACAGGTCCTGATATCCATTTGATCAAGTAACTCGCTACCCAAAGAAAATAGTTTCATAGTCAAGTAGTAACGCTTCGTAGTTGCCGCCTGCCTGACATAACCGCCTCGTATTAATGTTTCCATCAACCTGAAGACAGTGCTGCGGTTAACACCCAGTTCTTTCGCTATTTCTGCTGCTGTTGCCCCGTCTTTCGAAACAGCCAGACGTTCCAATATATATAAAGCCCGTTGAACAGATTGTATACTTCCCTGCATCCAACATCCCCATCCTCTGTTGCATATTACGCAACGCTGTTGCCCCTTTTTTAATGATATTTTCCACGTCACTTTTAAAATTCCTTTCAGAACTTACAAAATTTTTGTGCACTATAAAAAACTTTAACCCAGTACCGAGCCACCCCGGCCGCACCGACCGCCGACTAACTATAACAACGTTTCATAGACCAAATAACAGGGGATTATCAACAAACGCAGAACAATCCTGTCAAAAAGAGATAAAGCGTTTGCAAGGAGGGATTTCTTTGCGCGGAAAAGCCCCGATTCTCGTCGCCGGTCTCGTGACAGGTGCCCTGGCCATATGCCTCACGGTCGCCGGCAATCCGCCCAACATGGGCGTGTGCATCGCGTGCTTCCTCCGGGACATCACCGGCGCCTTGCGGCTGCACACTGCCCCGCCGGTCCAGTACCTGCGGCCCGAAATCCTCGGGCTTGTGCTGGGTGCCTTCGCCAGCGCCCTGGCCGCGCGCGAGTTCCGCGTCACCGGGGGCGCGAGCACCTTCACCAGGTTCGTCCTGGGAATGTTCGTGATGATCGGCTTCCTGGTCTTCCTTGGCTGCCCGCTCCGTATGACATTGCGGCTGGCGGCGGGCGACCTCAACGCCCTGCTAGGGCTCTGCGGCCTGCTGACCGGCGTAGCTATCGGCGTCCTGTTCATCAGTCGCGGCTTTTCCCTGGGCCGCGCCGTACCGCAGGCCCGCGCCAACGGGTACGTCTTTCCCGGCCTTGCCGCGTTCCTGCTGGTTCTTTTTCTGGCCGCACCCGGTCTCTTCGCCGCCAGCGCCGAGGGCCCCGGAGCCGCACACGCCCCTGCCCTTTTCTCCCTCGCGGCGGGGCTGTTCATCGGGGCGCTCGCCCAGCGCACCCGCCTGTGCCTGGTGGGCGGTTTCCGCGACCTGATCTTTTTCCGGGACTACTACCTCATCACCGGATTCATCGGCCTCTTTGCGGCTGCCCTCATCGGTAACCTGCTGCTGGGAAACTTCCACGCAGGGTTTTCCGGCCAGCCGATTGCCCACACCGACGGTATCTGGAACTTCCTGGGCATGACCCTGGCCGGACTGGGATCGGTGCTCCTGGGGGGTTGCCCCCTGCGACAGCTGGTGGCAGCGTCCGAAGGAAACACCGACGCTGCCGTTACCGTGTTCGGCTACATCGTGGGCGCTGCCCTGGCGCACAACTTCGGCCTGGCCGCATCGCCGAAGGGAGTGCCGCCGGCAGGGCAATTCGCCGTCCTCGTGGGCCTGGTTGTCGTCTTCGGCCTGGCGGCCGTCCTGACGGCCACCCGCACCACCACCGAAAGGAGTGTCGTCCGTGGAAGCAGTAATTGACGTCCGAGGCCTGATGTGCCCGGAACCGGTTTTGCTTACCCGCCGCGAACTCCAGCGACTGAAAAAAGGACGGGTACGCGTCATCACCGACACTGCGGCTGCGCGAGACAACGTTACCCGCCTGGCACAGCACGAGGGCTGGCACGTGTCGGTAACGGAGGAAGGGAATACCTGGGTGCTTCTCCTGCAGAAAGATTGATGGCTAAATAACGATTACGGCTCTGCTGTGGTTATCCCACAACACGCCGGACCCGAAGGTTACCGCTGCGTCGCGTATGGGGATGAAGGCCGTGTTGTTCCTGTAGACCGCCCGCACCCGGGAAAGAACGTCCGGCTCGGACACGCCCAGGACGCGGGCGAAATCCCCGGCGGCAACGTAAGCTCTGCCGTTCTCGGTAAAAGGTACGCCGCCGACCTGCTCCAACCTGCTGCCGGCGAGGTAGACGTTGTTCTCGATGAAGAACGCCGCCCGGTAGTTGCCACGAGGAAGACCGTCCGCCAGGATTTCCACAACGAGGTTCTGTCCGCTCACCCGCGCTTTCAAGACCAGTGGGAACGGCAGGGTATTCTGAAACCGGTAGTCCCAGTTCACGTCCCACGCGACGGCCACGTCGTCCCCGTCGGGGGCATACGGTACGCTGCCGGGGTGTCGATGCCTTTCCAAAACCTTCAGATCTGCACGTGCAACCGCCCGGTGCAGGGCCGTTGCCGCCTGGCAAACACCCCCGCCGACATCTTGATAGTACCTGCCGCCGGAGCCGGAGAGGCCGACGACAAAGCCCCGCGAAACCGTTCTGGGGCCAACCACCTCGTTAAAGCTGAAAACGCCATCCGGCATTATCCGTACCCCGTCGAGGCGCGTCAGGGCCAGGGCGGCGTTGGCGAAGTTCCCGGCAAACTGCGGTTCGCCAGGCGAAAATACCTCGCCACGGGCGAGAAGAACTTTCTGCCTTGTAAATACAGGCGTCACGTCGCCGGTTGCCGCCTCATCTACAGGCACAGGCCTCATCCCAAGAGCAAGAAACAGCATCCAGAACAGGGTAACCGCGATCCGTCGCACGCTGCCACTTCCGAAGAGCTGGATTGTGATAGATGCATAACCATGCTTCGCCACGGTTCGTGGCTATTCCTGTCAAATGAGGGAGAGAAGTGTCCGAAAAAGAAAGGCCCGGCTGCTCTTGTCACCGGGCACGACACATTATCCGGACCTTTTACTTCGCGTTCAAGTCTGCGGCTTCTCGCGTTTCTTTTGAGTTGGAAACGGGACCACCACACCCTTTTTGGGTGCCGGCCGCCTGATTTCTGCCGGGTCGGCTACAGGGAGAGCCACGTCCCCCGCATCCGCATCCAGGACGCAGTAAATGGGCTCTCCATTCTCTTCGCCCCATGATACGGCGTAAACCTCCTCTGCGCCGTACCTCCGGGCCCATTTTTCCAACGCCCGCCACGTGGCATTGAAATCGGTCACACCGGCGTTCCAGCCTACAGCACCACCCAGCATGATCCCTTCCCGGGTGTGCAGCGAACACGCCACACAGGCAATCTCGCTGCTGCCGGGGAAAAGCACCAGGGGTGCGATGGATGCTACGACCCCGGAAACCGCAGGCGGAGGAGACAGGACCGTCTCCAGCAGGACCTTTCCCACTCGCCGCCCCGAAACACGCCGCACAATGATACTCTGGCCGGTGCACCGTGTGGCGTTGATGACGTTAATGTACTGCGTGTACCACGCGACATACGTGCCCAGGCGTATAGCCTCCTCCCTTTCACCAATCTCCGGGTCTTCCGCATCCACCTCCGGCCACGGCAGGCGCAACCACTCGCCGAGGGAGAAGAAAGTTACGGCTCCGGATTCCATTGACTGGACGATCGGCGCGACCATAAGCAGTCCCAGGTCCGGTACGGCCTGTCCGCGCCGCAGGTCGCTTAGATGTTTCCTGATAACGGCTTCGGGCCCGCCGGCCTTTTCACCCGTTTTCTTCCGCGTGGACAATAGAAACTCGTCTCCCTTCATTCAATAATAATAATACCGGGACGGCCAAGCATGCAAACATTTCTCCTGCCGGCGGCCCGGGCCCGGACGACGGTTGCCGGAAAAGACTGGCAGCGCGAATCAAGGAAGGATTTAGCGCGAAAACGTGGAATCTTGAAGAAATAGTAACGCTTTTCTGACAACAATTTGGCATGAGACCTGGCCTGTACAGGTACCAATTATCCACGGATACAGGTCACGTGGGAAAGGTAGGGGAAAAATGGGTCTGTGGGGCAGTATCGCCCGTCTGGTTAAATTCATTCCCGGCATTGCCATCATGCTGGCCATCGCTGTATTTGCCAAAGGTGCTCAGGATTTCGGTTGCCCCTGGTGGCGCGGGGTAGAAACTTATCTTGCTCTGGACCCGGCCATAAAGAAACGGGCGCTTGACATATTACATCTCAACCATATCCTAATATGTATCATCGTAGGCATGCTCATCAGGAATACCCTGGACATTCCTGCCTGGGCGTTACCGGGTATCAGAACCTCCCGCCTGTTTATCAAAGTGGGAGTTATCTTCCTGGGCTCGTTGTACAGTATCGCGGAACTCGCCAATCTCGGAACAGACGCGGTCATAATTATCCTCGGCTTCGTATTCGCCACCTTGCTTTTTACCCTGTGGCTGGGCCAGAAACTGGGTATGGACTCGGCGTCGGCCTCCGTTCTGGCGGCAGGGTTGGCTATTTGCGGCGTATCCGCGGTAGTAGCGACCGCACCGGCCGTTCGCGCCAGAACAACCGAGGTGGTATACTCGATCGCCACCGTTCTTTCGTTCGGGGTAATCTTCTTATTCACCTTCCCGGCCATTGGTACGCTTTTGGGCCTCAGTCCGCACCAGTTTGGTGCCTGGGCCGGCACCGCCATATTAAATACCGGTCAGGTGCTGGCCGCCGCACTGGCTTTCGACCCCGGCACGGCGGCCCATCCCTCGGTAAGCTTGAAGATCGCGCAGATTTTTAACCTCGCACGAGTTTTGTTCCTCCCCTTTGTGGTGCTTCTGGTAGCAATTCTTTACAGCCGCGAGCAGGTCGACGAGTATAACCTCAAGACGGGGTTCTGGAGCAGGTTTCCTACGTTTGTGCTGGGCTTCCTGGCCATGGTGTTTCTTACTTCCTTTGGTCTTCTGGGCCCGACAGATCCACCATCGCGAGAGTTGTTGTTCATCCGCAATCTCTACAGCTGGTTTTTCGCCATTGGCCTCGCCGGATTGGGAATGCAGATTTCGTTTGCCGAGTTGCGCAAAGCCGGGGGCAAGCCGCTGCTGGTAGGGACGGTTGTCGCCCTGCTCAAGGCCATCACGGCCCTGGTAGTGGTAATGCTCTTTATACCCTGACAATCAGAAGGAGGATGGCTTTCCTTGTCGGAACGCGATCTGGGAGAACTGGACTCCCTGTTTGAAACCGAGGAACTGGAGGATTACGCAGCTCTTTCCCTGGCCGCCCTGATTCTCATCTGTGTGCTGGTGGTGTTCTAAAATTAGCGGGCACCATTAACACCGGACAGGGAACCCTGCCAAGAATCTTGCCCGGATGGAGTTTAAGCGCCCCTTCAACATCCTTTCCAGGAGGATAAGGTAGGACCAGCAAATCCGGCACGTGAAAGCCGGTGCAGCACTCCACAATTACTTTTTCCGGGATTCCCGTTTTAATCAAGGCTTTGACCTCCAGACCAAGCTGCCCGCCGGCGCCGCTGATGCTCTCCAGGGCAACCTGCGCCTGGTTTTTTAATTCGTTCCCCAGGTAACGGTAGAAAGATTTACGTACCCGCGCGGTGCTGATCCACTCGTCGCCCAGGATGTCGGCCCAACGCCGATCAACAACGTACAGGGCTATAAACAGCGCCCGGTATGTCGCGGCCAGGTTCAAGGCAAGCGAGACGGCGCGGGCATCCCGGGGAAAACCGTTGGCCACGCACAAAACCCTCTTCACCATCTATAACCCTTCCGCCAGCGCACCTGCCGCGGCATCCCTGAGAAACACCAGGGTCCCGGCGTACAGACCATTGTCGTCGTACACCGCGGCGATTTCACAGGTGACACCGGATAGCGATATTTCTACCTTATTAAGGGACCTGGAGCCGATGTTATTGTATACGGCGGTGGCCAGATGAGAGTTAACCTCACTGATATGCATCCCTTTTTCCAGCGGTCCGAGATAACATTTCGCCATCATATTGGCCATGGCTACATGATGGTTCTTGTCCAAGTATACCAGGCCGTCATGGCTGATCTCGAACAGCTGCGCGAGTACAGGCGCCGCACTTTTTTCCTGATCGCTACTGAGTCCGATCACCACCACGGAGCCAAGGATTTTTCCTTCCTTGAATATCGGGGAGTAAACGATTTCCAGCACGCGGTCGGCTTCTTTCAAAACCATTTTCTTGCTTTCTCCACCAACTACGCCGCCCGTGGGTCCGAGGATGTCCTGCAACGCAGCACCCCGCAGGCCTGGTCTTCGGTCGGCAAAGAATCTGTGCGCCGCTTCATTGGCAAATACGATCCTGTTAAGCTTGTTGCAAATAATAATGCCCTCTTGAAGATGATTGAAAATAGTAAAATTGACGTCCTCAAAGTACGAATTAATGCTGCTGGCTTTCAGGAACCCGACGAGAAATTCGTATATGCAGAAGTACAGCGCGAAAAGCAAGAACATGATGGTAATAATCCGGTGCGTATCGAAATTGTTATCCTTTAGAAAGTAGCAGATTTGCCACGAAGTGTCATCGACCCTGGCCGTGCTGACGTTGTACCGTACATTGCGGTCATAGAACTTCTCCTGGTAGGCGGAGAATTCCCCCATTTGTTCCGCGGCAAAAGGCCACACCACGGGCTGCTTCCCGTCGTCCAGCAGGGCGATTTTGTAGTTCTCGTTGAAAAACTCCTGGGTCAATTCCTGCAGAAACGGGGTGATGACGAGTTCCATAACCAGAACCCCCTGGAGTTGTTTGTTAGCATCGTAAACGGGGGTCCCGACACTGATCCGCCCCCTGTCGCCTCCCGCAATAAACGTCTCACCCGCCCGGGCGTGCTCAAGCACCTGGGAAAGGCGGTAGGGATCTTTCCTTGCACCGGCCGGGTCAACGATAGAACCGTCAGCTCGGACCAGGTAAGCGCCTGTTATTCGCTGATCCTGCCGGGCGATGTCTTGCAGCAGATCGTCGGTGGATCCTTGTCCACGCTCCAGTCTGCGGGCTGCGTTCTCCGCCAGGGCTCGAATTTCGCTCACATAAACCTCAATTTTGCGTAAAGCCGTCTCCTTAAGGGTGCTTTCATACTCACCTACCACCCTGTTCAGCAGCCGGAACTGGAGCACAAAAAAACCGGTAATCAGACTTAAGAAAAGGATTACGGTAAATAGAGGCAAGACGCTCTTAGCCCCGGGAAACTTTGCCACCAGAATTCAAAACCTCCCGCTACTTTATCAGACCCTTTCGCGCCGCCGTGGCAAGGGCTTCCTCAACGGTCTCGACGCCCAGTTTAGTGCATATGCCCTGGATTCTTCTCCGCAGCGTCGAAAGGCTGATATACAACTGACTGGCGACTTCCTTCTGGTTTTGTCCCTTGGACAGCAACTGCAAGATTTGCAGTTCCTCCTCCGTCAGTCCCGGCCCGTATCTGCCGAAGAACACCTCGCTGCTCAGACCTGGATACAGGTACCTGCCGGTTTTCATGACGATGTTTATGGCGGCTTTGATGTCATCAAAAGAAGCGTACTTGGGAATAAAACCATTTACACCGTACTCGATAGCCTTTTTGACAAACAGAGGATCGTCATAGGTGGTTAAGGCCAGATACTTAAGCCCCGGCCGGCAATCGCCGATCTTCCTGGGAAGTTCCAGTCCATCACCGTCGGGCAAACCAATATCCAGTAAAACGAGATCTATGTCGTCCCGCAGGTTCTGCATTGCTTCCTGAAACGTACCTGCTTCGGCTACCACCGTCATGTTTTCCTCGAGTTCAATGAGCTTTTTTAATCCTTCACGCACGACCTGGTGGTCTTCCACCAGCATAATCTTGATCCGGTTCACCTGCAACCTCCTCCCGGCCTAAAGGAACCGTCAGCGTCACCGCAAAGCCGCCATCGGTAAGACCGTACACCAGGTCACCACCCAGCAAACGCGCCCGTTCTTTCATGCCCCACAAACCCGTTCCTTCCGCCAGTTCCGTGCCCGGCTTACCGTTATCCAGTATTTCGACCCGCAGGACCCCGTCCTGTACCGCGAAATGAATATCGACCTCGGTAGCATTAGAATGCTTGGTTACATTCGTAAGGGCCTCCTGAATAATCCTGTAAATAACGATCCCCGCGCGCCGGCTGAGCTTGAGCGTGCGGTCACTGTAGTAGAGGTAAACTTTTATGCCGGACGTTTTTTCAAAATGGGACACATACGACTCCACGGCCGTGATGAGACCCACCCTGTCCAGTAGATACGGGTGAATTTCGTTCATGATGCTTCGCATGTCCGTGGCCCCGAGCTGGCACTGCTGCCGTAACCGTACCAGGTTCTCGCGCACCGCCTCCGGCAACTGGTCGCCGTACTGGCGGAGCGTATAGTCCAGCGTATAGATCATGGTCGACATATACCTGCCGATCCAGTCGTGGATTTCGATCGACAGTTTCTTGCGGTCTGCTTCCATGCTATCAAAAAGCAGGCGTTTATCCTTATAGGTTGTTTCCGGGAAAGCCACCATCGCGGCCCCGGTTAGCTTGTCGAGGACCATCAAGGGGTAGTAGTCCACGGTCAAGCCCTGCTTCCGTCCGGCGTGCATGTATATTGTTTGGTAATTCGTCACCTCTTGCCTGTTGAGAATCACCTGGAAAAGCGGCTGCAACACCTCCCGCAGGTGGGGCGCGTGACCAAGGATCGCGTTCAGGGGCTTGCCCACGACCGTATCGGCGCTAATGCCCAGCAGCTTTTCGGCCACGGCGTTGACGCTTTTCACGACCCCTTTGTCATCGGTTACGACAACCGCAGCACGCAGGTTGGTGGTTAAATACTTAAGGTGGGCGTTTTCCCGCAGGAGGGGTAGGCCGAAGCCGTACAGGGCCATAAAAAGGAAGCCCACCGACAGAAACGTCAGTAGCAAAAGGAAGAATCTCTTCTTGTTTTCTCGCTCTATGACCGATGCCGCAGCCCGGTCTACCCTCTCTTTAAGGTCGCCGGTAAGAACGTGCGCCTTGTCTCTCAAGCCGGCAGCAAGGTAGGTGTGCTCTACCCTTCCCAATTCCTCACCGGCCGCCATCCTTTCCACAAAGGAAAGGTACTTACGGGTTTCATCGATCAAATCCGCCACTTTCCTGCGGACAGAGGCGTCCACCGTATTATACAGGTCCATTTCTTCCCGGAGGGCTTCCAGGCCGTAGTAGTGGAATTCGTCCAGGTAGCGGGGATCGTTATATAAAATGTAGTTGTCCACACTGGCTATCAACTGCTCGATGTGTAGGGAAATCTGGTAGCACCTGGCCAGGCGTTCCGAATGGCGGGCCAGATCGCCGGCTTTCTGGGGTGCAACATACAGTTCGTTGGCCGAGAGTACGAGTAGAATCGTCAGGATTATTACCAGGACGGCACTTATCCACGTATAGGTCCGCATGCCGGTATCACTCCCGTTCGGTTGTGCTGATTTCGCCACGCACCATCTTATTCCCTCCCCGGATGCCCTGCCAATGGTTTCCAAAGAGAGAAGCCGCCAGAGTGGTTACAATGTTTCACTCCCGTGCACCAAAAAGGTCAGCAGGAAGAACATATAAGGTCACATCTGCGGCGCAATAGAGCCAGATTGTCCCGTGGCCGTTGATCGTGGAAAAGCGCTGGATACAATGATCACAGGGGTATACGTCAGCCAACTGACTTACAGGCGGCACACGTTCGGGTAAAATTATTCTGTTAACGGGCGAAATTTGCCCATAAATAAAGGTACAAGGAGGTGAAAACGGGCGGAAGAACGTTGACCGTGGCGTGCCGTCAGAATCTGTTGGCAATCTATTCTTAAGGAGGGAGACGATGTCCCAGCAGGCAAATGCCAGCCGGTCTTCGCTCTTGAAAACGGAAGACTGGTGGGCGCTATGGCTCGGTTTATTTATCTTCCTTCTCGGCCTCGTGAAATTGTCCGGCGTCGACCTGGTGGGCTGGGTTGTTAAGACAAATACCTGGCTCGAGCTGTCTAAAGCCCTTGCACCGGCATCCGACGCATACAAGGAGTCGCTTTCGGGTTTTGCTTCCCTGATTCTAACTTACCTCTTTTTAACGGTCGTCCTGAGTATCGGCGTAGCCGCAATGGGCGGCAAGGTGGGTCGCTTCATCGGCGGGTTCACCGTCATCTTCTGGATCACCTACATCTGCTGGATCATCGGCCACTACGCCTATATCGCGGCCACACCTGACAAATACGAGAAACTCGGCATCGGCTGGTCTCTGCGCCTGACCGGTGAGTCGGGCTTTATATTTGCTCTTATCGTAGGTCTCATTATCGGTAACTTCTGGCCAAGTGTTACCAGGTTCCTGGAGGAGGCCGCCAAGCCTGAGTGGTATATCAAGACCGCTATCGTTATCCTGGGTGGCAAGGTCGGGCTTTACGCACTGGAATCCGCCGGTCTCGCCGCGCACGTGGTGCTCCGTGGTTTTTGCGCCATTATTGAGGCCTACCTCATTTACTGGGCGCTAGTCTACTTCGTCAGCCGAAAGTACTTCAAGTTTACACCGGAGTGGGCTGCCCCGCTGGCCTCAGGTATCTCGATCTGCGGTGTATCGGCGGCCATTGCCACCGGTGGTGCCATCAGGGCCAGGCCCGTCGTCCCCATCATCGTTTCCTCGCTCGTCATTATCTTTGCTGTGGTTGAGCTGATGATCCTGCCCTTCCTCGCGCAGGCTTGGTTGTATAAAGAGCCGATGGTAGCGGGCGCGTGGATGGGTCTCGCCGTGAAGACGGACGGTGCCGCGGCGGCCAGCGGCGCGATCGTAGACGCGCTGATCCGGGCCAAGGCCGCCACCGCGCTGGGCGTCCAGTGGCAGGAGGGCTGGATGCTCATGGCGTGTACCACCGTCAAGGTGTTTATCGACATCTTCATCGCCATCTGGGTCTTCTTGCTGGCCATCATCTGGACCCGGTATATCGAACACAAGCCCGGCGAAAAGGTATCGGCCGTGGAAATCTGGCATCGCTTTCCCAAGTTCGTCCTTGGTTACGCCGCTACCTTCGTCCTGGTGCTCCTGATCGGCCTAGGCGCGGCCGAGGCTACGGCGAAGACTCTGGAAGAGGGTGTTAAAGCCGCCGATACATTCCGCGGTATTTTCTTCGCCCTTACTTTCTTCAGTATCGGCCTGGCATCCAACTTCCGGAAGCTACGCGAGGAAGGGATGGGCAGGCTGGCGCTAGTGTACTTTGTGTGCCTCTTCGGGTTCATCATCTGGATCGCCTTGTTCATTTCGTGGCTCTTCTTCCACGGTATCACCCCGCCGGTCGTGAGCTAAGCGGCCGTCGCGTGTAAAGGAGGTCGAGTGCATGGCCGAACACGAGAAGTTGCCGGAAGAAGGGGAATGGTTCGACCTGTTGCCGGTAGAAAAAAAGCTGATCCTGTGGAGCCTCGGGTTGGGTATCGTTCTCCTTGTTATTCTTGGCTGGATCAGCCTCACGCTTGTACCGGTACAGCATTAACCAGTTCTGCGCACTGGTACGGTCCGCCGTCGATCCGACGGCGGACCTTTTATCTTTTTTGCAGACCGGGAAATACTATGATGGCCGCGGCCCGTCGCTTCGGCGCGCAGTTACCGCTCCCCGCCAAAGCGCAAAATTTGTAAGGCATCGGGCAGGGAATGGCATCGTAGTATAGAATTACTTTTAATGAAAGATTTAGATATCTATCTAGCCAGATAATATCGCCTAGGGAGGGGCAAAAATGGGGAAAAAGGTTACCGTGACCGTAATTAAAGCTGACGTCGGCGGGTTCGTCGGCCATTCCAGCGTGCACCCGGAACTCCTGGAAAAGGCTCGGGGCATTCTCTCGGGGAGCCCGCTGCTGATAGACTTCTACGTGACGCACGTGGGCGACGATGTTAACCTTATCCTTACCCACGAACTGGGGCGCAATAACGGTGAAATTCACCAGCTGGCGTGGGACGTGTTTGTCGCATGCACCGAGGTGGCCAAGAAGCTCAAGCTGTACGGTGCCGGGCAGGACTTGCTGGCGGACGCCTTCTCGGGAAACATCAAAGGGCTTGGCCCCGGCGTAGCCGAGATGGAGGTCGAGGAGCGTAAAAGCGAGCCGATCATCATTTTTATGGCGGACAAGACCGAGCCGGGAGCCTGGAACTTCCCTCTGTACAAAATTTTTGCCGATCCCTTTAATACCATCGGCCTGGTAATCGACCCCAACATGCACTGCGGCTTCAACTTTGAGGTACGGGACCTCATCGAGAACAAGAAAATCATTTTCTCGGCGCCGGAAGACATTTACGACATGCTGGTCTTTATCGGTGCGCCGGGCCGGTATACCATCAAGCGTATCTTCCACCGCGGCACGGGTGAAATCGCCGCGGTATCAAGCGTGCAGCGGCTGAACCTGATGGCCGGCCGGTACGTGGGCAAAGACGATCCGGTATGCATCGTGCGCTGCCAGAGCGGTTACCCGGCCGTCGGCGAGGCGCTGGAACCGTTCGCCCACCCGCACCTGGTCTCCGGCTGGATGCGGGGCTCCCACAGCGGCCCCCTTATGCCGGTAGCGCTGAAAGATGCGCACCCCACCCGTTTCGACGGTCCGCCGCGGGTGGTGGCCCTGGGCTTCCAGTTGTGCGAGGGGAAACTCGTCGGCCCCCAGGACCTCTTCGACGACCCGGCCTTCGACAACGCGCGCAAGCTGGCCAACGATATCGCCGACTACCTGCGCCGGTTGGGTCCGTTTGAGCCCCACCGCCTGCACCTGGACGAGATGGAATACACCACAATGCCCATGGTAATGAAGAAACTCAAAGACCGGTTCATCGACCTGCGCAAGAAGGCCGCTGCCGCCGAAGCTTAAGGAAAGTTGAGGGCCCGCCTGATGCGGGCCTTTTACTTTTCCGGCGGCGGCCACACGCGGTCGAAGTAAATGTTCTTGCCGGTGGCCGAGAGCGGGATACCCAGGACCACCTCGCCCTCGATCAGGCCCAGACGGCGGGCCACCACCCCCACCCGGTACATGATGCGGTTGTCCACGTTGAAAAGACTCGCCGTCTTGACCGCGGACCCCACGGCGATACCGAAGTCGACCAGGCGCCATGCGCAGAGCGGGCCGCGAAACTCGGGGCCGTCCACCGTGTTCAGGTCGGTGCACTTGCCGTTGCCGCAGGCACCGCAGTTGAGGCCCAGGCTAGCCGGGTTCTTCAGCGCGATGAGCAGGACCGCGTCGGAACGACGCACGTTATCCCCGTCACGGTCGAAATCCTTCTTCGCGGTCTCCTTGCCGTAAGCCGCCATAGCGTCGGCCAGGCGTCCGAGTTCGGCCTCCTCGCTCAGGACACGGGTCACAAGGAAGTCGCGCCCCAGCGCCTTGGGGGCCGTGCGCGCCGACAGGGCCATAAATTCGGCCACCATCTTCACCGTGTCGCGCAAACCGTCTTCCACCTCCGCTACCTTTCTAACCGTGCCTTGAACGCTTCGATGCCCACCCGGTCAATGGTACGGGCCAGGCGCTCGCCTTTCTTAGCCAGCTCTTTGTACACGTCGATGGTTCGTTCCACCAGGCCGATTGCCTCGTCGTCGCTGACGTTCTCGGCAATGACGTCGCCGATCCGCGGCCGCGCGCCCCCGGCACCGCCGATCACCACGGTCCAGCCGCGGGACTTCCCGAAGGCACCGAAGTCGCGCAGCCACGAGTCGCAACAGTTAAACGGACACCCCGAGATGCCGATCTTGAACTTGGACGCCAGTTCTCCCCGCCAGACCAGCTTTTCGTCCAGGCACCTGGCCAAACCCAGGGCATCCTGCTGGCCGTAACGGCAGGCAACCGTACCGGGGCAAGCCTGTACATAGTGCACGCAGGGCCCCACCGCAGGCGCGGGCTCCATACCGAGTTCTTCCCAAATCGGTTCCACCTCTTCCGGCTTGATGCCCACCAGGGCGATGCGCTGCGCGGAAGTAATTTTAACGACCGGTATCCGGTGCTTTTCAACCACGTCGGCCAGCCGCCGCAGGGTGGCCACGTCGAGCACGCCGGCAGGAGCCAGCCGGGGCACAACGGCGTAGGTCACCCTGTCCCGCTGGAGAAAAGCGCCGCGGGGCACGTCTACCTTGCCACCAGGCATACACGATCCCTCCCCTTCCCCTCGTTTAAGCACCCGGTCCAGTTCCCGATTAACCGCCCGATCGGCGGCGGCGTTCTCCTCGCGCGGAACGTAACGGAGGGTGAGACGAACGGCGGGATGCTGCGCCAGTTTCTCCCGGACGCGCAGCGCGGCACGCTGAAGCGCACGGTTTTTGATCCGGTACTCACCGTTAAACTGGCGCACAAGCAACTGGCTGTCGGCCCGGACCACCGCGTGGAGGGGGCCGTGCTCCCGCGTCATGCGCACCAGCAACTCAACGGCGTCTTCCAGCGCCGCCCATTCGGCCACATTATTGGTAACCCGTCCCAGGTAGCGAGTCTGTTCCGCCAGAACCCTACCTTCCCCATCGCTGACAATCACCGCCGCCGCCGCCGGCCCCGGGTTGCCGCGGCTGCCCCCGTCGATATTCACGTACACCTGCCGCAATTGCCCTTTCACCGCCCTGCCTGTTGCGCCTGCTCTTCCAACCGGTACACCCACGCGATAACCCGCGCCACAACATCGTAAAGCTGTGGCGGGACAGGGATGTCCACTCCCAGGCCGGCAAGGGTCCACGCCAGCTGCTCGTCGTGGTAGAGCGGCACGCCGGCCTCCCGCGCAGCCTCTATGATGCGTTCGGCGATAACCCCCTTTCCCGCCGCCACAATGCGCGGCACGGCCTCTACATCGGGCGCATACCTTATGGCAGCCGCTGCCTTGGGCTTTTCGGACACAGGCCTCACCCGCCCTATTATATCCCACATGCCAATCCCTGGCAACGTACTAAACCGTGACATCCAGAGCTGCATAGCCGGCCGTAGTGGGCCGGCCCACCAATTCCACGACCGAGGCTACCCGCCGTGGACACACCTGGCAGCCGTGCACCCGGTAACCTCCGGCCGCCAGTTGTTCCTGCAATGCGGGAACCGCCCGCCGGATGATATCCGCCCGGGTCGGCTCGCAGAAGATCTCAACGGCAAGGTCGGTGCCCCGCAGAGCCAGCACCACCCATATGCTCCCGCAACTTTCGGTAGACAGGTGGATGACAAACCGGAGGGCGCCGTCTTGCTCTGTCTCGTTATCTTTCTGCCACACCACGTAAACATCGCCCGCCGCCTGCCGGGCGAGCAAGGCGAAGGCTACGACCGCGGTGCCGGGGGCAGCCTCGGCGGCGCGGTTTAAAAGCAACTGCCCCCTGGCCGCGGTACCGGCAAGCGACCCTTCGTCTGCCTGTTCGTCTCCTGGTCGTCCCAAGAGGTAAGTCTCGACGGCCTGCGCCGCGTCTTCCGGGAGGTTGAGCGTTTTCAGCCAGACGCGCACCTGCCGGAAAGCCTCACGCTCCGCAACCGGAAGCCCGCGCAACGCTGCCGCCATCTCCAGGATCTCGCGACGGTCAAGCGGGAGCCGCCAGCGCATGAATTCCTGGACGACTTTTTTCAGATCCTCCTCCGGCGGGAGGTCAAGCGCAACCAGGACGTCAGACGCACCCGGCGACCCCGGGCCCGCGGGCCCCAGCCGCCGCAGGCTAATCACCTCGGGTGCTGTGCCCTCCACGATGCACCAGAAGCGCGCCCCTGCCTCCGTGGGCAGGCGGCCTCGCGCCGGAAAAAGCTGCCCGCCCAGGCTTACTATCCCGCCCTGCAGAAAGCGTTCAACAACCTCTACCAGCACCAGCTGCCCGGGACGCAGGTACCACGGCATCCGCGTCCCCGCGCGTACATCCAGGCTTACCCGCTCCACACCACCAAGCACCCGTCTCTACCTCTCTGTCGGCCCAGGTCTACCGGGAACTGCCGCTTCACTTCCACCGCCGTCGAAGTCGCCTTGCAGCCCAGGGCATATACTTCCACGCCGGCTTGCGCCGGCTGCCGCATGGCCGCCGCAAAGGCCATCATAATCTCGCACATCCCTGGATTTCATCGTGGCGTACGTAATTCCTGCCCACGCACGTTCCCGCCATAAAAAAAAATGCCGCACCCGACTGTCAAGCAGAACTCCCGTTTGACCCTCGCGAAAAAACGTTTTTTCTTACATACCCTGACTGGCACAAAAGGCTTCCGGGGCAACTCCCGGAAGCCTTCCTTTCCCCGGCACCGGACAGCTGCTTGCAGTTCATCCCTTGACCGCAGATTGCCAATATAGTAGGTCTCGCCGGCTTGGGCCGCGTAGGCCGAAAGGCCCCAGAGACCCCTAGCAAATTATGCCACTTAAACTGCCTGCCAGAATCACTTCCCCTACACGGAACACGTAATCAGGGCTTGATGTAGGCATACCCTTCAGCCTGTTTTCTGGCAATTTCTGTTATGCCGGCCGGTACAACTGTCACAAAGTTGGGGAGGCTGTCCTCGTCAATAGACTGACTTTCGAGAGCCTTCCGACACGCTACAAAGTTTACCCCCTTCTCCGATAACTCCTTAATCTGCTCCACCAGCGATCCACTAGCCGTCCCGCAGCACTTGCCATCAGCCCCGGCCAGCAGGCACCTGTTCCCGAAAACAGAAACCGCCTCACCGTTGGCTACTACTTCGATGTCAGCATTTCCTTGCCCAACATCATTCAAAAAATTAGCGATGTTCACGAGTACCCTTTCCCATCTGCCAGATTCGTTAACATGGAAAAGTACTTTGAACCCATTCATCTCAACACCCCTACTCTGTTAAAGTAATCACGATATACTCTTGCCATGCCCCGGTAATTTGATGACAATACTAATTTTTGCTTGAAAGATAAAGATTAGCCGATAAACTCCTATCCATATTGACTTATTTTAGAATACCACTTAATCGGGTGTTAAGTTGGAAGTCAAGACGCCCGAGACGTGCCAGGAACAGAAGCGGGCCGGCATCAACCAGCCTCTTATTCATTTACCGCCTAACCTTCGCGCCGCCTCCAGCTCCCTGTCTACTTCTTCATCGCGGATGTTGATCGCCGGCACCCCGTAACGGTGAAGGGAAGCGAGAACGGTACTCCCCTCTGTCCCAGCAACTCCTCAAAATCCCGCCGGTTCATCCCGGCGAGAACGCCCACGCGGGCTGCCTCCCGCACAGATACTCGACAACATATACCACAGCTGCACGGCGACAGGCGCGCGAGGTGGCCCGTTGCAACGTGCCCTGAACGAGCCCCTGCATCGGGCGCGCCACCTATTCGACGTCAAACTCCTTTATCTCGGCCCCTAACTGCAAGAGTGTTTCCCTTACCCTGGTGTCCAAGGTGGTGCGGTCAAAGCCGCCGGCGGATTCGGCTTTGATCTCGATGATAATTTCAGGGTCAGAACCGGCCCCTTTCAACGGCCGGATGACACCGGTGACGATGTGGGAGAGTTTGTCCCAGGGGACGGCGGCTTTAATAGCTACCCGGGTAACCCGGTGGGGTGCCGCGAACTCCTCTCGTCCTTCTGCCGCGGTTGAATCGGGGGCGGTACCTCCCCTCGCACGCCCTTCTCCTGGCGGGTAAACCACCCCGCCGGGAACTTCTCCCGTGGTTTCCCCACCCGCAGTTACTCCTGTTTGGGCCCGTTTCTCGGCCGCCGCTTTCTCAGGTCGCAAAACCAGGGAATCCGGCGGCACATCCGAAACGGCCTCATCAAAGTATACCTTAGCACCTATGCGGACGCCGAGAAGGCGGTTCCTGACCCCCTGTTTGACCGCTTCCACAAGCACGTTTTCGCTCTCCAGGCAGGGAAGACCCGGCGTTTTCAGAAAGAGTTCGTAAATCTCCTGGACGCTCTTTTCTTCTTCGTCCTCCCTGAAGGCCCGCTCCAGGATCAGCTTAGGTGTAATGAGAGACAGTATTCGTTCTTCGTTCTTGAGGCTCTGGAATATCCGGGCGGAAAGCGACTTTTCCCCTACGGTGGGCAGTCCGACGTCCCGCCAGATAACCGCTCCGTTCCCGTACCAACCCACATGCCGGTAAGCGGCAATCATCTGGAAGGGAAGGTCTTTTTCGGCATCTTCCAGCCTCTTCTGGACCTCTTCCCGGGCGGAGGCGGTAAGGGAAAGGCTTTTGTCCTGTGCTATCTCCTGAAGCGCCAGGAACCGCCGCAAAAACCTCTCCAATCCTGCGTAGGCGCCCGGGTCAAACGCGACGACAAATAAGGTATTCCGGTAGATGCGGAAGGTGGCGCCGGCGTTATCAAGCAAATCCCTGGCAAAGTCTTGCGTCTCCTGCCTTCTGTACCTCAGTTCCGGTCCAAGGAAGACAATCTTGAGCCGTTTGCTGTCGGGGACATCGCCGGAACTCCGCGGCCAGAGATAAACATCACAGGGAGCGCCTTTCGCGATTTTGGACAGGTGCTCCTGGAGGGCCTCCAGGGTCCGGTCGGCCTCAACCGCTTCCTCTTTGTCCACGATTACCCGGTTCAGGTTAGGCTGGTTTTTAAAGGAATACAAATGCTTTTCCCGGTGGAAATACCAGAGTGATTCTTCGAGTTTGTTCACCGCATCCCCGACGATGGTGGAAGGAATTCCTTCCCGCAAAAGCGCCACTCTCAGCCAGGGCAGGGTCACGCCCCGGCGCTCCGCCCCGCTGAAGGAGTAAAGGAAAACGGCGGTGGCCAGGCCGCGGGCGATGCCGTACTTTTCGTACTCGCTGCCCATCTCCCGGTCGATCTGCGCCGCTTTACCGGTAATGTCGGCACCGATGATGCTGTCGTACTCGTTGCCGATGTGTTTGAGAAACTCCCGCCTGATCGGCGCGCTTCCCAGATCAACGAGCGAGGACTGGACCAGGGGCGAGAAAGCCTTTTTCTCGTAAAGATTACCTACCACCTGGGCCAACAGCCGCAAGACGCCCCGCGTCCGCTGGAAAGTGGGAAACGACCCCCACCGCTCGTAAAGGACATCAATGAATTCCGGATGAAAGGGGTAGGCCCGCTCGATCTTTTCTCGGTAGGCCGCCTCCCGCACCTCGCCCGGAACATCGGCGCCCAGAGCCTGATAAAGCTTGAAATACTCCTCCGCCACCTGCCGGTGGATCAGTGGGTCCCCCAACTGCTCAAAAAGCCGCTTGCGGACGACCTCGTAAATCTCCACCCCTTCTACCGGCACGTAAATGCTCTCCACCCGGCCCGATACCTTCTGTAACCGGGAAAAGGCCCTTTCCGCCTCCTCGTCGTAATGTTCGAGGATGCTCGCCGGCAGGGTCAGCACCAAAACCGAGTTTTGGGAAGCGGCTACGGCTTCCGAAAGTTCCTGGAGGAAGGCCAGGGTCTGTCCCTGGGTGATTTTCTCCACCTTCTCCACCCGGTTGGCCTTAATGATGTATTCAAGAAGTTCGTCAATAAGGATCAACGCGGGGCCGCTTCTCGCTAAAATCTCTTTGATCCTGTCTTTCCCGGGCGCCACCCGCTTTTCATCGTGGTCCGCAACGATTTCATAGTAGCCAAGCTGGTGGGCGAGTTCGCCCCAGGGGGTCCTTCCTTTGACCGGATCGGCCGCCGTCCCCACGAAAGCCGCGACCCGCACCCCAGAGAATCCGGCAATACCCGCCGATAATTCTTTTACCTGCTCTAAATGGTTGACTTCCGAAAAAGACTTCACCAGGTGATAAAGGCTTATCAGGGCGTGGGTCTTGCCGCCGCCGAACGGGGTCTGGAGCTGGATCACCGGGTCGCCGCGCCCGCCGGTGAGCCGCTCCAGCACGTTGCGGGCTAGGTTTTTCAGCCCCACAGTCAGATACGTTTTGGCGAAAAAGAGGCGCGGGTCGCAGTACTCCTCCGGTGCCGTTCCGCTCAACACGTCGCCCAGATCGGCAGCGAAGACCGCCTCGCTGAAAGACTTCTCCCGGATGTCTTTGTGAGGCGTAACCACCTGCCACCAGGCCGGTAGGATCATCTTTATCACCTCACCAATTATTTAAAAGCCGAACGATTGCTGACCGGTACCGTTTGCACCCTTTTGGTAATTGTCCCGCCCATAGAGGAAGCCTTGGAGCATCTGTTTTTCCTTGTCTCCCTCGGGCAGGACGTCCGAAATGGCCTGGGCCAGTTGCCAGAAGGCGTTATTCTGGAGATGACCCGTTGCCTGCAAGAGTTCGGTTATTTTCCTGCGCTGGTTCTTCTCCCACAGCAAAAGGCAGGCGTGAAGGACGTCCACCATACTGTTAAACTTTTCCTTCTCCAAAAACTTTCTGTCTCGCTCTTTCGGCCCCAAAACACTAATGTACTCTTTGTCTTTTTTGACAAGGCCCCTGTTCCAGTGCTGCTCAAGCTCGACGCCGCAGGCCGAGGCCAGCTTCCGGGCCTCGTCGAAAAGAACCCGCGCCCCGTTGTAGGTCCAGCGCCAGAGGAGGTAGAAGCGGGCGGTGGCGTCAATACCACCCAGGTTGCCGTTTTTAAGAATTCTGGCCAGGGCGTACTCGCTCACCGTCTTGCGGACAAACTCCAGCAGGTCTTGAGCCGAGACTTCCTCGCCTGCGTAGGTCTCCACCTTTTCGTAACGGCCAAAAACCTCTAAAGCCGGGCCGATGGCGGCGATGAAGAAGTCGCTGCCCCCGATCCCCTCGTTCCAGAACTGGTCAAGCTTTTGCCGGATCCTTTCTTCTACCAGGGGTTTGATCTCGTTATAATAGGCGGTTTCCCAGGTGCTGCGCTTACGGCAGGCCATGTAGATGGAGGAAGCTAGTGCCGCCGATTCTTTGGCCACCAGGCGAGCTTGCATCTCGGTGTGCAGGGGCCAGGAAGCAGTAAGGTAAAGGCCAGATTTCACAAGGGCGTTGATGATGGCCTCCCAGGCCGCGGTGGTCTTGTGAGCGAAGACGATCACCGCGATACCGTCAGGCTTGAGCACCCGGCGAATTTCGGAGAAAGCTTTTGCGATCATCTCCTCAAAAAACCTCTTGCCATCTTCAAACCCACCCTCGCCGTGGGAATAGGCCACGATTTCTTCCGACTTAGGGGTAAGAGGTGTAGCGAAAAGGTCGGGGTATAAGTCTCCCACAGTCCGCTTGAGCCACACATAAAAGAAATCGGAGAGGTAAGAGTACGGCACGTTGTCGTAATAAGGCGGGTCGGTTACCACGGCATCGAAGTAATTATCGGGGTAAGGCAGGACGGCAGCGGAGGCCTGGGTGACGGTGGCTGGAATAACAATTTGCGATGCATGGGTTATATAGTGTTCAAAGTAGTAAGTTACTCTACTCCAGCTTCCAGATCCTCCACCAAAAGGGTTTGATTCAGCATAATCCCAGGTCATAGGAAGAGCTTGCCTAGCGTAAACGTCTGCTATGAGTTGCCGTGAAGATTCCCACCGACATAGGGTATTAGAGGCAACAGCCAGCATATCCACTCCCAGTGCCAAATACGTCGCCACCGCCCGGGCGTATTCCTCCTCGCACCCCTCCGCCAGCATCAGTTCGTGCGCCCGCCGTACCTTATCCGCAAAAGTGATCAGCGCTAGCTTCTGGCGGGGATTGAAGAGATCGCCCCAGGTGGTCATATTGTAATTAAGGATTCGATTTGTGCCACCCATCGTTTGGGAAGGGGTTACTAGAATCGGTTCATCCGGCACCGGGTCGAAGCCCCGCTTATCCCACAGCTCCTCCCGCTTCTGCTCCAGATGTCGCTCGGCTTCCCGGAAAATCTCCATGTCCTTTTCCGTGGCCAGGCGGTAAGTCTTTCCCTGCCGGTTCGGGTGGTGCAGGACCACTGCCACCATTCGCTGGCCAGCCCGGCCTTCCTGGAACTGGCGCCGCACCTCTTTGTCGGATAAGCCGCTGCCGCAGCAGGGGCAGATCACCTTCGCCCGGGCAACGGTTCCTTCCTCGGGATTAAAGTCAACGGCCGCGCCTTCCGCGACTTCAAACTCTACCCTGTTACCCCGGGGCACAATGCGCAACGCGACCTTTTTACTGTCCTTCTTCGCCAGCCAGGTCTGGCGCATCAAAGGGATTTCTGCACCACAGGACGGATTCTGGCACCTGACCGTCCGCGCCCAGATGTAGCCCACGGGAATACTGCCGTCAGGATCGGCAGGGTAGAAGCAGCCGATCTCCTTCCTCGCTGTCTCCAGGACCCAGCTGCCCCAGCGTTTCACGTCCTCCAAAAGCGGGTTGACCTCCCGCTCCACCGTGCCGATCCCGGTTGTTTCGCTGCGTTTAACGGGCTTCCCATACTTTTGAGGAAATTCTAATGTTGCCTTCTCGATCAGCACCGCCACCGGGTTGAGGTCACTGGCGCAGGTTTCGCATCCCAAACGCAGGGCTTCAAGCGGTATGGCCCCGCCGCCGGCGAAAGGATCAAGCACCTTCGGCGGTTTTCCCCCGTTCGCCGCCAGGATATCTTTTCTGGCCCGCTCGAGGAGTTGCGGGTTCAGGGAATTCTCCCATCTGCAAAGCTCGGTGATGAACTCTGCCCGTTTAATACGCTCCAGCTCATCCTTTGGCTCCGGGACCAGCGCTGCATAAATCGTCGCCCGGGAGGCCGCCAGCGGCCGCCGCGCCCACCAGATGTGCAGGGTGGAGATGTGCCCGTGCCGGATATTCTTCTCCCGCGCCGACTCCTGGCTGACATCTCTTACCGGGAAGGTGGCTTCGATGAAGGTTTTTTTAACCGCGCCGGTCATTACGTTTTCTACCCCCAGACCTTCACTCTGCTCTGCGGGCCACACTCCGCCAATCCTTCACCACGTACCGCACGGTCTCCACCACTTCCTCCGGCGAAAGTTTCGCTGCCGGGTTCTGCAGGGTGTAGAGCACCGGGCTACTCGCCGCGTTCTCCACTACGTATAGCCAGTATTCCTCCCCCAGGCGGTTGGCCATCAGCCATTCGTTCGGGGTGAGGGCGATGGCCCCGGTTCCGGCACGTGCCTTCACCTCGATGTACCGGTACCGGCCGGCGGGATCAACGGAGCGGATGTCGTAACCAAGCGCCTGGGCGGAGACGTCTTCAGGTTCTCGGCCCTGTTCCCGCTCGTAATTCAGGGCTACCTCCATCCCGATCTGCTCGATTTCCTCGTCACCGCTCATTTCTCTCCCTTGCAGTTCTGGCACCACCCGCACCACGGCAAGGACCTCGGGCTCCGAAGGATAAAGGTTGGTTTCCGCGCGGATTTCGTCCAGAAGCCTTGCTTTTTTCTGTTCCAGGTCCTCCCTTTTGCGGCGCTCCTGGATGACCGTTACCTCGGGGATGTTCTCTCCCTTTATCCTCCTGGTCTCATAGTCAGCCAGTTTGGCTTCGGATTCGAGAATCAGCGCATCAATTGACCGGAGACCGTACTTTTCTTTGATCGCGGCGTTCCGTTGCCGCTGTGTCAGAAGTTCCTCTTTGTAGGGCAGAAGCAGCCGGTCGAGGGCAAACTCGACGATCTCATCTTTATAAACCGGCAGCGCTTCGGGCCCCGTTTCACCCTCGCCGTTTCCTTTTGCTTTAAGGTCCCAGAGGATCGAAGGATTTACGGGAGCAAGCTCGCCGCTCTTCGTTTGGTAAACGCAGAACAGCTTGCGGCCGGCCACCTCCCCCTTGCCATCCTTGATTTCGCCGGTCATAAACCACAGCAGCCCGTCCCTTTTCCCGTCGGGGTCTCTGAACACCGCTCCTTTCTCGGCATCCGCTTTGTATTTCCGGAAGATGATCTCCAGCACCGCCTCCATCAAAGGGTGCCCCATAGTCACGAACTCGGCCTGGCCCATAAAAGCCTTTTCTTTATCAAAGGCCACCTTGAGGTACTCCGGATAAACTTCGCCGTATTTTATCTTGAAGGCGTGCGGCTGGTTGCGCACCTCAAAAGGGACGGCCGCTATCCGCCAGAAGCCGTCCTGGCGCTTCTCCGCCCTTATACCCACCTTTTCCGCCGCCCGCAGGAAGAACTTTTCAATATACTCCGGTACCAGGCGGTTTTCCCGGGCAACCCTCTGCTCGCCGATGATCCGCGAGAGGTCGATGTGCCGGGTGGCAAGCGCCTCCATCGTCGCTTCTTTTACCTTCTGGACGGCTTCCTGGTCGGGCACCCGGTCCATCTCTGCCAGAATCTCCTCCATCGTCCGCCGGTTAGCTATGGCGTCCAGGATCAGGTCCTTGAGACTGGTACCCGGCAAGATCTCCCCGATAACATCGAAAACCCGGTCGCTCCCGAGGTGCTCCCGCATCCGGTTCAGTTTTTCAAAAAGCTTTTCCAGGATCTTTCCTTCGCGGGTATCAACCGCTACCAGGTTGTAGATGTGGACCTCGTTTTGCTGGCCGTAGCGGTGAATCCGGCCCATCCGCTGCTCCAGGCGGTTCGGGTTCCAGGGGATGTCGTAGTTGACCATCAGCCAGCAGAACTGCAGGTTGATCCCTTCGCCGGCAGCCTCGGTCGCTACCATAATCTGGGCGCGGTTCTTGAACTCGTGCTCGGCCGCGATGCGGGCGTCAAGGCTCATGCCGCCGTGGATAAAGGTAACCGCATAGCCCCATTTCTTCAGTTTCTCCACCAAATAATCCATCGTATCCTTGGATTCTGTGAAGATCAGGAGCTTCGTGCCGGTCTCCCGCAGTCTCTCGTGCTCAATAACCTCCCGCAAGCGGTTGAGCTTGGTCTCGATCTCTTTCTTTTCCGCCTCTTTCGCCAGGAAAACAAGCTCTTCTAACTTATCAATCTCCGCCTCGAGTTCTTCCAGCGTCTCCGCCGAGGTCAGTTTCTCTAAGAGTTCTTCCTCCTTCCGCCACCGCTGGCTTTCCTCCAGATCCTCAAGGTATTCTTCGGTATAACCCACTTCCTGGAGAAGCTGACCCTTCTTGTATAGCTCTTCCAGCCTGTCGCGGCGGCGCTCGAGGGACTTGCGCACCGCCCGGACACTCGACGCCAGGCGCCGCTGCAGGATGGCGAGGGCGAAGGCGACGTTGCGCTTTTCCTTCTGCAACGCCTTGTTGTAGTTTTGCTCCACATAGGCGGTGACGGCATTGTAAAGCGTCTTCTCGTCGTCGCTCAGACGGTACTTGACCGTTTCCACCCGGCGCGGCGGAAAGAGCGGCCTGTCTTCAAAGTCCTTAAGGTCTTCCTTAAGCCGCCGCAGGAAGAGAGGGTTGTCTTTATTTTCGATGGAGGCGGCCAGCATGTCGGTGGTGGCGAAAAAGCCGGGCTGCAGAAGGTCCAGAAGCAGGCGGAAGTTTTCCGGGTCGCCCCGGTGGGGCGTGGCCGTCAGAAAGAGCAGGTACTTGGTGATGCCGGAGATCAGCTCTCCGAACCGATAGCGGGCCGTTTTGTCTATCTTGTCACCATACTTATACGCCGACATCTTATGGGCTTCGTCCACGATCACCAGGTCCCAGGACGAATCCTTCAAGGCAAACATCACGTCTTCCTGCTTGGCGAAGTCGAGGGAGGTGATAATCTGCGGACGTTCGGTCCAGACGTTCTGGCCCCAGCTGGCGTTCATCACGCCCCGGTCCACGATAATGAAGTTTTCCTGAAACCGTTCTTTCATCTCCCGTAGCCATTGGTCTTTCAGGTGCCCGGGAACGATAATTAGAACGCGGCTGACCAGGCCCCGGTATTTCAACTCCTTGAGGAGAAGCCCGGCCATGATGGTCTTGCCGGCGCCGGGATCGTCGGCCAGCAGGAAGCGGATGCCCGGGTTCTTGAGGATGTAGTGGTACACCGCTTCGATCTGATGAGGCAGCGGGTGTATCTGGGAAACGCTCACGCCGTACAAAGGGTCAAACTGGAAGGCGTTCCTAATGCGCATCCCTTCGAGGTAAAGAAAGACCTTTTCGGCGTCACCCGTAAACCGAAGGGCGTCCTCCCGGGCGACCGTGATGGCGGCAAGCTCATCCGGGCCGAGGATGGGATCGTAGTAGCGCTTCGAAGTGGTGCCGACGGCCTCGATTTTCAGCCGGCTGGAACCGATGGGCTTGACGGCGATCACCCTTACCGCCTCAGGAAACAAGGGACCGGTGATTATAGTTCCCGCGGGAATGTTTTGCGGCATCACAACATGAACTCCTTTTGCCGGTACTTGATTCTGTCCAGTGCTTCACCATGGCTTTCGGTGGTATTGTAATCCGCCTGTGACTTTACAGAACTACCTCTTCAACGTGGGAAGAGTCGAGTTCTTTTGGCATAGCTAAAATCCGTGGGCGGAAAACTTTATTAAACTGACCTAACATTTCCACCGCCCAGTCTTGCAACCTACTTAAGCTTTCGGGGGGCTGTTCGATACTTCCACTTGTATAAAGACCTACCCGCCGCGCTCGGGGCAACTCCTCCCATGACAACGGCTGCCCGAACTCTTCTTCAATTTCTTCTCGTTTTTCGCGAAGAAAATCAAATGCATGGGTGCTATACTTGCCGTGAATGTAGAGTTCAACTCGAAATCTTCCATTTTGTACGAAAGCAGCCCCAAACTCAAATCCTGATCGCCCCGCAGCTATGGCTAGCCAATTTTGGGGTAGGCCTTTCTTTGCCGCGGTAATCCCAGGGTACTTCTTTTTTAACTTTTCTAAGAGTTCCGTGAAGAACAACTGGTAAGCCTCTTGCTTTGGAGAAAGTACGGAATGGCGCTGCTGTTTTACCCAACCGCTGGGCTGGACTACTACGTCAAAGTTAGGTGCAGGTAAGGAATCACCGATCTTAAACACCTCTACCTGCACTCCGAAGAAAAGCCGGTCTTCGATGGAAATCGAATTGAGCCACTCCAGTGCCTGCCGGTGCTCGTCGCGAAATTCCGTCGCCACCCAGATCGCTACCCCTGCGTCCTTCCCGGCAGCATAGGTTAAAAGCTTGCCCAAGTGGTCATGGTCAGTAGACCCAAGCTGGTTTTCAATTACCACCGGGCGCCCTGAACCGAGGTCTTTCCCGACCATGTCGACCCAGAAGTCGCCAACAACGCCCTCGGTCTCAATAATTTCGAGGTCTAAGCCCAAGGCCTCCGAGAGCACCTGGATGTTATCCCTCAGCCACGGAGTAAAATCCCGCGCTTCATCCGGCCAGATTTCGCGCGGGTTGACCTTTTCGAGCCGGCCCAATTGCTTCATAAAAAAACACCCCCGGGTCAAACTTCCCGTTGGTAAATATTTTGCTATTTCGGCAAACTCCGCCAGTTTTCCTCCCGGGCGTCGAGCTCAAGCCACACCTTCCGCGCGGAAAGGCTCCTGGCGGTGAAGGCCGCCGCCTCGCGGCCGTAGGGCTCCTCACCTATTGTCGAGTGGTGGGTTTCCGGGGTGTCCACACCGATGAAGCGGACCTTCTCGGTGCGGCCGCCCTCAAGGCACATGTAGGCGGTGTCGCCGTCGATGACCCCGGTGACGGTGGCCGCAGGCAGGGATGTGGGAATTAATTCAGTCGGTTGGGTGGGTTCAGTCCGCTGGGTCTCTTCACGGAGGGATTGGGTCTGCCCGGAGGCGGGCGGTTCCGGGCCGGGCCCCGCCGGCGCGGGGCCGTCGGTCGCGCCGCCGCAGCCGGCCAAGCACAAAGCAAGGAGCAAGAGCAAAACAGCAAGGACCTTGTGCCCACGCACTCGCTTTGCGACCGCCACTTTCGCACCACCCCTGTCGGGCTACAGACCCTATCCACCGGGGCCCCTATGCTTGACAAAACTGGCCCATCTTTGTTGCATTTTTTCAACGGAACGGCAGAATATTCCTGCCTGGGGAACGAAAGGCCTTGCAGCCAAGGGATGGCTGAGACCGACAATGGTCAGCGCGGTCACGGAACGTTCGAGTTCCCGGATCACTGGCTCCAGGCGCACGAGAAGATAGAAGGCCACCACCATGGGGAAGCCGTAGTTGGCGCACAGGCGCAGCACTTCCTCCATCGTCTCACCTCCCCGTCAGAATAAAAAGGCGGGCGCCCGCCACAGGAGCGCCCCGCCTACCCGCCGATGAGGCTCGTCGTCTGGCGCTCGATGATGCTCGCCGAGACGATGCCGGTAAGGTCACCGGTCGGCCGGGTTACCGGCGTCGCCAGCCTCCCGGCAGGCCTCCCCGGGTAAGAACGCCGACCTTCGCCCCGCGCCCGCCCCATCTACTATACCGCCCCTTGGCAGCCTGGGATTTCGCTGTGTTCTGCCAGCTCATCCGAGCGGTCCAGCCTCTTGTGGGATTCTTGTTCATCGGGCCGTGGCCTTGCCTCCGGCTTCCTTCGGACCCTGCCTCGCGATAGGCCCCCTTGCCTTTGGCTAGCGGGCTCGTGCTACCTCGCCCACAGCGGACTTTCACCGCCAAGTCAGCGCCCATGCCGGGCGCACAAAGACAGAAACCGGCCCGAGAGCTGCCGGTTTCTACCCGAGACTTTAGCCTTCGGATAAGGGCTGTCAAGGGCTGATTCGCACTTCCGGAAAAATCACGGGTGCTGGATCTGCGGAAGACTCACCTACCAATCTTCTACTACTCGGTACCTAAGATACAGGTTAAACAGCAATCCACGTCCCTCACTCACCTTCAGGCTCAAAGTACTCAGCTAGGTCGGCCAGGAAATCGGGCCTCAAAGATCGCGCCAGGCCCAGATCCCTGATCGCCTCCGCATACTTCTTTAGCCTTGAAAAAGGTATAAACCCGCACACTTCGGGCAACGGCTTGTCAAGAATTGCGAACGTCGGACGGAGAATTTCTTGCTCGACTTTGTCGCGTCTCTCATCCGGTGCAACTATGTAGAGCCTGATATCGAGATTGGGCTGCAGCGCCAACAGATCGGCCATTCGAAGCAACCCTGCCACCACGGAAGTTGTGGCCTCCACTTCGAAAGCAGCCACAATCGACCTGCCCCGCAACCAGAGAACATCGATGAATTCAATGGTCCGGGTTGTCGCTTCGTTGAACTGAGTCGGTAACTCTGATACGACACCCGGCAAGTCTTTTAGCAACTGTCCGTTAAACTCCCTCGACCGATCGTTCCGGGCAACCCACACGTCAAGACCCAAATCCGCTCCGAGTTTAATCAAATAGTATTGCATCTCCGTGTGGCGCCGCTGTTCCGGCTGGTCCGTCGCCACGGCGGTAGCTTCAACCTGCCCGACCGGGGCGACATCCTCCGGTTCGGGTACGCTAACCACCATCTCAACTTCTCTTCTTCCCTTTTTGCGGCTGACTCGGTACACCGGTTTCCGTGCCAGCTTTCTCGGGTCAACGGGGCGAGACACGGGATTATCCCTGGCTTCCTGGAGGAGCTTCATAATCAGATCGCCGTCCTCGTGACGCGCAAAACGGCGCGGCGAGCTCCGCACAAAACCGAGATATTTCCCGCGGTCCATGGGACCGCGGTAGAAGGACACGCGACCCTCCAGTTCCTCCATTGGCACGCCGTGCTCAGGTGCCAACACGATCAGGGGTTTTACCTCGAACCGAACCGGAAACTCCTCGTCCTGCCATATTGGAGTACGGTCGTCACTCCGGCCCACGACTTCAAGAGCACCAACCCACCGTTTGACCCCCGTCAGGTAACACAGGAATATGTCTCCCGGTTTGACTTTCGAGACCGGTTTTCGCATACTCCTGCGAAAACCGGTGATACGCGAGCCCGCCTTTTGAAATTCTTCCCACGTGGTCCCCGTAAAGAGGTCGATCCAGTAACTCACGTCTTCACCCTCCGCAACCGAGCTACTTTTCCGCCTCGTTCCAGGTCAAGGTTCGCCACGCTTTGGCAATTTCCTGCGAAAAGGCAACATACCCCGAGCGTCTCAATTCGAAGAACGATAGAAGGGCTGCACAGGGCAACGTCAACGTTCAACCCGACGGGTGGGTGGCAGGTTCACCCTTCATTACTCTGCTTCTTAGACACGAAAAAGCCGGGGATGAACCCCACCCCCTCAGCTTACCCTGACCGCGAACCAGCCGGCGTCGAGCGCCCGGAAGGCCACGCGGACCTTGCCGCGCAGGGCCCGCCGGAGCCTCTCCCCGGCCTCGCCCTTGCCGAAGACGGCCACCCTGTCCCCCGTGGCCACGTCCTGGCACCAGGCCCGCGTGGTGCCCTTGCCGTTGACCGATACCTCGAGTACCGCCACCTCGGCCTCGAGCAGGCCCTCGTCCCCGCCCTGCTCCGGCCCCCGGGCCGCCTGGCGGCCCCGGTTTCCGCCGCCGTTGGCCTCCCGTGGTGCCCGGCGCTTCTCGCCGAAGCGCCGCGCGGCCTCCCGCCTGGCGGCTTCCGGCATGGTGATCTCCCCGGCCTGCGGTGGACGGAGGGAGATTTGGGCGCCGATTGGGCACCAATTGACGAAAAAAGCTTCCGGGTCGAACCCCGGAAGCCTTGATTTTCCTGGAGCTGGTGGTCGGATTCGAACCGACGACCTGCGCATTACGAGTGCGCTGCTCTACCGCTGAGCCACACCAGCACCGCTTCTAATGTTAGCCAAAAAAGCGGGTAGTGTCAAGGAGGTGATCTTCGTAAAGCCAAAGTGCTGGAGGAAGAGCGCATGGATGGCCCGATTTACATCGGCGCGGAAGGCTGCGTACTGCTTGACCAGCCGGTGCCCCTCCAGGGTCAACTCCGTACCGCCGCCTTTAGAGCCTCCACTACGCGTTGTAACCAGCTTGCACCCAAGGTGATTTTCCGCGCGACGAATTTTCCCCCAGGCGTGACGGTAGGACATGCCCATCAACCGCGCCGCTTCGGCTAGGGAGCAAGTTTCATTGATGGCACACAGGAGAAAGAAAATGCCGTCGCCGAGTAGCGGCAAGCCCTGCTTTGTCTCCAGCCATATTTTGTAAGATACCCTCACAGATCCAGCTCACTCCCGGCAGTTTTCATTGAACGGAACAAGCGGTTAGGTATATTCGCCTTCCCAGTGAAGTATTCCTGCTAATACGAAAAAATGGGCGGGAAAACCCCGCCCCAACCATGATTTATGATCTACGCCGGCCCCCGCCGGGGCAAGCGGTATTTTTTGCCTTTTCACGTAACGGCCAGACACGCCGCCACCCTGCGCGTACCCAGGTACTGGTTATAAATCTTCGACGCGCGCGGGGTGGGAAAGATAACATACCTTATGCCCCGCTTGCGTAAACAATCGCGCACCTCCGCCTTCACCTCGACACGTTTCGTAAAACCGTCCCCAAAAATCACCAGTTCTGGTTCGTAACGCAGCACCTCATCGATGTCTTCGGGAGTTATGGCCTCTTTATCCCGCCGTTTCCACAGAGCTACGCGCTCCGGAAATACGATGACGTCGTTACGGTATACGCTCCGCCCGACTCCAACTTCGCCAAAGAGGCAATATCTTATGCCGAACACGTCAATGCCTCCCCCGATCATTTGTACTGAAAATCACTAGCAGAAAAGGTGCAGACATGCGGCAACCCTTCGCCGCCCGAGGTAATGTCTATAACGGGTACTTGTGAACGTTAGAACAATTACTTTTAAGACGAAAGTACCACCGGGCCGTAATGAGGTCAAATGCCCTAAAAGGCCCGGTGGTACTTCCTTTGCCCTTGAACTAAAGTTTATTGCCAATAGCTCTTGCTTTTACCGCACGACAATATTAACCAGTTTCTTCGGTACGGGTACGACCTTCACAATCTTTTTGCCCGCGATGAGTTTCTGCACGCGGGGCTGCCCCAGGACCACCTGCTGCATGTCCTCGGGCGTGAGGTCGGCAGGTACCACCAGCCGGTCCCGGACACGCCCGTTGATCTGCACCACGATGGTCACCTGCTCCTCTTCCAGGAGCGCCTCGTCGTACACCGGCCAGGGCTGCCTGTGGATGCTCTCTGCGTGGCCCGTGCGCTCCCACAGTTCCTCGGCAATAAAGGGAGCAAAAGGCGCCAGAAGCAGCAACAGCTTTTCGACCGCTTCCTTCGTTACCGCCGGATCACGGTCCACCACCGGGACGCGGTCGATAAACTGGTACATGCCGTTAACCAGTTCCATGACTGCGCTGACGGCCGTATTGAAACTGAAGCGCTCCTCGATATCCCTGGTCACCCTGTACACCGTACGGTGCACCAGGCGGCGCATCTCCAGGTTAACGCCGGCCGCCGTGGTGGGCGTCGCCGGTGCACCCTTAACCTCGTCCGCCACGGCGTTCACCAGGCGCCAAACCCGCTGCAGGAAGCGATAGCAACCTTCCACCCCCTGGTTCGACCATTCCAGGTCTCTCTCCGGCGGGGCGGCGAACAGGATGAACAGCCGGGTAGTGTCGGCACCGTAACGGGCCATGATGTCCTCGGGGCTGACAACGTTCCCCTTCGACTTGGACATCTTGGCACCGTCCTTTAAAACCATCCCCTGCGTCAGGAGGTTCGTAAACGGCTCTTCGCACCCCACGAGGCCCATGTCATACAGAACCTTGGTGAAAAACCGCGCGTACAGTAGGTGCAGGATGGCGTGTTCCACGCCGCCGATGTACTGGTCAACGGGCAGCCACCGGGCAACCATATCCTGCCGCCACGGCGCCGTCTCCTCCCGCGGCGAGGTATACCGGTAGTAGTACCAGGAGGAGCAGATAAACGTGTCCATGGTATCGGTTTCGCGCCTGGCCGGGCCGCCGCACCGCGGGCAGGTGGTATTGACGAAAGACGGACACCCGGCAAGCGGCGATTCACCGGTGGGTTTAAAGGCGACGTCGTAAGGAAGCAGCACCGGCAGATCCTCTTCCGGCACGGGCACAGTACCGCAGGTAGCACAGTAAACGATCGGAATGGGTGCACCCCAGTAACGCTGCCGCGAAATCAGCCAGTCGCGGAGACGGTAGTTGATCTGCCGGCGCCCGCGACCCAGCTCCTCCAGGTAGCGGGTGATGGCGGCCATTGCCTCGACGTTGGCCATGCCGTTAAACGGCCCCGAGTTCACCAGGCGACCCTCGTCTTCATACGCCCTTTCCATGGCCGTTGGGTTTAGACTCGTTCCTTCCGGCTGGATAACCACTTTGACCGGCAGTTTGTATTTCCGGGCAAACTCGAAGTCGCGCTGGTCGTGGGCAGGGACACCCATCACGCAGCCGGTGCCGTACTCCATCAGTACGTAGTTGGCCACCAGGATGGGCAAATCTTCACCCGTCAGCGGGTGCACACAATACGCGCCGGTGAAGATACCCTCCTTTTCGGCCTCCCCCGCCGTCCGCGCCAGCTCGCTCAGGTTTTTGGCGCGCTCTACAAACTCCTCTACCTCGCGCCGCCGCTCCGGTGCGGTAAGTTCTTCGACCAGCGGGTGTTCCGGCGCCAGCACCATGTAGGTTACGCCGTAGAGCGTGTCCGGACGGGTAGTAAAGACGCGAATAATTCCTTCCTTTCCCTTAAGCGGAAAGTCTATCTCGGCGCCCTTGCTCTTGCCGATCCAGTTTTCCTGCATTATTTTTACCTTGTCGGGCCAACCGGTGAGCTTCTCCAGGTCTTCGAGCAGGCGCTCGGTGTAGGCGGTGATCCGCAGGAACCACTGTTCCAGTTCGCGCCGTTCCACGGGGGTCTTGCAACGCTCGCACGCGCCCCCCACCACCTGCTCGTTGGCCAGCACGGTGGCGCAGGACGGGCACCAGTTAACGGGAGCTTTCTTCCTATACGCCAGGCCGCGGCGGTAAAACTGCAGGAATAACCATTGCGTCCAGCGGTAGTAACCCGGGTGGCAGGTGGCCACTTCCCGCCGCCAGTCGTAACTGACACCCAACTGCTTTAGTTGCTCCCGCATGGCGTCGATGTTATCCCGGGTCCAGTCGGCAGGGTGAATGCCGTGCTGGATGGCTGCGTTTTCAGCAGGCAAACCGAAGGCATCCCAGCCCATTGGGTGCAGCACGTCGTAACCCTGCATCCTCTTGTAGCGGGCGACCACGTCGCCGATAGCGTAGTTGCGCACGTGCCCCATATGCAACTTGCCCGAAGGGTAGGGGAACATCACCAGGCAGTAGTACTTGGGACGATCAGAAAAATCGGGGGTAGCGTAAAGATCGACTGCCTCCCATCGCTGCCGCCATTTCGGCTCAATCTCCTGGAACCGGTAGCGATCTTCCACCTTTTTTCCTCCCGGCGATAAATATAAACAAAGCCTCCACCCGCAAGGATGAGAGGCTTCCGCGGCACAACATATGGTGGAGCTGGCGGGGTTCGAACCCGCGACCTCTACCATGCCAAGGTAGCGCGCTCCCACTGCGCTACAGCCCCACTAGCCAAACTGTATTATATGACACAACACCCCAAAAGTCAAATCCTTTTACAGGTTGGCCGGTAGCGTCACTACCGGCGCATCTCCCCAGAGGCGCTCGAGGTTGTAAAACGCGCGTTCGGTTTCCAGGAAAACGTGAACCACCACCGACCCGTAGTCGAGCAGTACCCAGCGGCCTTCGCGGTACCCTTCCCGCCGCAGCACGAAGATACCCTCCTGCGCCAGGACCTCCTGGATATGCTCGGCAATCGCCTTGACGTGCGTGGTGGAACGGCCGCTAACGATCAGGAAATAATCGGCGATAACGGTAAATTTTCCGATATCCAGGACAACCAGATCGTAACCCTTTTTATCTTCAGCCGCCCGCGCTGCCGTTGTAACCAACGCCCGGGGACCTGCTGGCAATGCCACTCCTCCTTGGCTTTGGTATTTAACTAGTTCTTCGCCCTCCACACTTATTGCGCTTACCTTTCGTTGCGGGCCCGGGCTTCGTTGACCGTGATTATCCGGCCACCGAACTCCGTACCGTTCAAGGCGCGGATCATGGTTTCGGCGTCCTCGTCACGCACCTCTACGAACCCGAAACCGCGCGAGCGACCTGTTTGCCGGTCGGTAATGATGCGGCTGGACAAGACCTCGCCGTACGCGGAAAAGGCTTCGGTAAGATCCTCGGCCCTGGTCGCCCACGGCAGGTTGCCCACGTACAAGGTACGAGCCACCCCGTTCACCTCGCTTCTTTTTTGTATTATTTGCAAAAGGGTTGCCCCTGATGCAAATCCTCCCGGTAGAGGCCGTGGTTCTTAATGTAAGCCTCTACCGCTTCAGGTAACAAGTACTTGATCGGCTTCCCCTCGCGCACGCGCCGGCGGATCTCCGTCGAGGAAATGGCCAGGGCAGGTACCTCGATAGGAATGATCCTGGCCACCAGTTCAGCCGGCAACCGCGCAAGTTTTTCTCGCAGGGTGGTCAGGTCGTACCCCGGACGCGTGGCCGCAACCACGTAACAGGCCGCAAGGAGTTCTTCAACCCGGTGCCAGGAAAGGATCTCAAGTACGGCGTCCGCCCCGGTAATAAAGTAAACCTCAGCCGGCCGGTACCGTCGCTTGATTTCGCAAACGGTATCGAAGCTGTATGATGGTCCCGGCCGCTCGATCTCCATCGCCGTGACCTCAAAGTACGGATTTGAGGCCACCGCCAGCGCCGTCATGGCTAAGCGGTGTTCGGGAGCGGAGATCTGATAATTCAGCTTGTGGGGCGGTCGGCCCGCAGGGACAAAGATAACCTTGGCCAACCCGAACTGATGCCGTACGCTCTCGGCGGTGACCAGGTGGCCGTAATGGATCGGGTCGAAAGTACCACCCATCACCCCGATGCGTTGCCCATTTTTACTACTCGCGTTCATTATACTTGTTCATCCTGCAAAAATCAAGCGTTATGCCTGATTCCGAAGCGCAGCCGCCGCCGTATCCCGGATGGCCGCCAGAGCCTGGCGGTAACGCGCCACTTCCTTTTCCAATTGCTCGAGCCGCGTACGCAGTTCCGCACAGGGATCACTACCGAGCTCCAACGCCTGGGCTACGCCGCCGGCTATGGCTTTTGCCAGCCCGCCCAAAAAACTGCGGTCGAGCAGCAGGGCGCGATCACCGGGATTATCCAGGAAAAGGCACTCCAGCAAAACGGCCGGCATGCGCGTCTTCTTCAAGACATAAAGGTCGCGCGTCTTCATGCCCCGGTCGGGAACGTGGTAACCGACGAGGAAAGCCACTATCTCCCGGTGGATGATCTCCCGGTAACGCAACGTGCGCTCAAAAGCGCGGGTGGCCACGTAACTTTCAAACCCGGTCCCCCCACCGGCGTTGACGTGTAACGAAAGGAAAAAATCTGCGCCACCCTCGTTGGCGATGGCCACCCGGCGCTCAACGGGTACCGTAACGTCGCCCTGGCGGGTATAGACAAGTGCGACGTCAAAGTTATTGAGCACTGCGCCCACCTGGCGGGCCAGGAGCAAAGTCAGGTCTTTTTCCTTTATTGCCTGGTACACGGCACCCGGGTCGGAACCGCCGTGACCGGGGTCAAGACAAACGCGCACACCACTAACCCCACGTGCTTTTTCCCTACAGGATATGCCGCACGGGCGCTCCCGGGCACTTCCGCGTAACTACTGGCGCACCTGGCCTTCACCAAAAATAACGAACTTGGTGGTCGTCAATTCCTTGAGGCCCATGGGTCCCCGGGCGTGCAGCTTCTGGGTCGAAATCCCGATTTCCGCGCCGAAACCAAACTGCCCGCCATCGGTAAACCGCGTCGAGGCGTTAACGTACACCGCCGCGGCGTCCACCTCGGTAACAAAGCGCCGGGCGCTGCTGTAATTGTTGGTAACAATTGCCTCGGAGTGCTTGGTTCCGTACCTGTAAATGTGGTCCAGTGCCTCGTCCAGGCTGGCGACCACCCGCACGGCCAGGATCAGGTCCAGATACTCGGTAGCCCAATCCTCCTCCGTTGCCGGCTCCGCCCAGGGAACGAGCTCCTGCGTCCGCGGGCAGCCGCGGATGGTGACGCCGCGTTCGCGAAGCTTCTCGGCCGCGGACGGCAGGAAGGCTTCGGCCACATCCTGGTGCACAAGCAGCGTTTCCGCCGCGTTGCAAACGCCGGGGCGCTGGCACTTGGCGTTAATGACGACCGCTTCGGCCATAGCCAGGTCGGCGTCTTTGTCCACGTACACGTGGCAGTTGCCCACGCCGGTCTCGATTACGGGCACCGTGGCATTCTCAACCACGGTCTTGATAAGGCCGGCGCCGCCACGCGGGATCAGGACGTCCAGGTAATCGTTAAGCCGCAGCATCACGTTAACCGCCGCGCGGTCGGTTACATCGATGAACTCAATAGCCCCATCCGGGACACCGGCCGCGGTTGCCGCCTTGGCGATAACCCGGGTGATGGCCAGATTCGAGTTGAGCGCCTCGGAACCACCGCGCAGCACCACCGCGTTGCCTGCCTTGAGACACAACCCCGCGGCATCGACGGTTACGTTCGGCCGGGCTTCGTAAATGATGCCAATGACCCCCAGCGGGACCCGCATTCGTCCCACCAGCAACCCGTTCGGGCGCGTCCACATGGAAACGATTTCACCCACCGGATCAGGCAGCCCGGCCACCACCCGCAGCCCTTCGGCCATCTCGGCAATGCGGGCCTCGGTCAGGAGCAGGCGATCGATTAGCGCGCGGGAAAGTCCCTTTGCCCGGCCGGCTTCCACATCCTGGGCGTTCGCCTCCAGGATAAAGGGCGTGCGTTCTTCAAGACTGCGCGCCATGGCCAGAAGGGCCTCGTTCTTAACGTTGGTCGGCAGATAGGCGAGCCTGCGGGCCGCCTCTTTGGCACGCGCTGCCTTGGCAATTACCGTTTCCCGGACACCGTCTTCACTCATGTTCCTTCTCCCTCCTGGACATCTTCTTCCATTGCCCGTTTTAGCTTCGCATACGTGTCCTCCAGGGCTTCGGAGATAACCTTGACGTCGCCAAGGACGGGCATGAAGCTGGTATCTCCGTCCCAGCGCGGGACGATGTGGATGTGGAAATGGCCGGGAATTCCGGCCCCCGCCACCCGGCCAAGGTTAACCCCGATATTAAACCCGTGCGGCCGCATGGCCCGCCGTTCAAGGCGCACCATCCAGGCCGTGACATCCATCAATTCCTGCATCTCCGCACCGGTAAGTTCCGTAATATCGGCCACGTGCCGTTTAGGAGCTACCAACAGGTGGCCGTTATTGTACGGGTAAAGGTTAAGCAGCACGAAGCAGCGCTCCGTCCGTGCCAGCACGTAGTTGGCGGCGTCGCGGGTATCATTAAGCTTCTGGCAGAAGATGCAGCCAGGCTCGACCTCGATCGCGCCGGTCACGTAGTGGGAACGCCAGGGTGCCCAGAGTCTTTCCAACAGCCGTCACTCCTCCGATGCCGGTTTGACTAGTTATTCAAGGACCAGGTTGTCCCGGTGAATGACCTCGTCGCAACGCGGCTCGCCGAGGATGCGCGTGATCTCCGTGGTCTTGACGCCTTTTATCTTCTCCAGCTCGGCCGAGGAGTAATTCACTATGCCGCGGGCGATCTCGCGGCCCTCGGGGTCAATAACGCTTACCGTGCTGCCGACGCCAAATTCGCCGCTGACGCCCACTACCCCGGAAGGGAGCAAGCTCTTGCCGTGTAGCGCCAGGGCCGCCGCCGCCCCCGCGTCAACGAAAACCCTGCCCTGGACGGTAGCGCTGAAGGCAATCCAGCGCTTGCGGTTCTTAAGCTTGTGCGGTACGGGCCAGAAAACGGTGCCGATATCCTCCCCCGCCAGCACCCGCCGGATAACGTTATCCTCACCCGCCGGGGCAATGACCATGGCCACGCCGGAATGCACCGCGATGCGGGCAGCCATAAGTTTGGTGGCCATGCCGCCGGTTCCCAGCGCAGAACCCGGCGTACCCGCCAGCTTCTCAATGTCCGGGGTGATTTCTGCAATCTCGGGTATGCGCCTGGCCCGGGGGTCGGTTCGCGGGTCGGTCGTGTAAAGACCGTCGACGTCCGAAAGCATGAGGAGGAGGTTGGCGTTGATGGCCACCGCCACCAGTGCCGACAACTGGTCGTTGTCGCCCAGCTTGATCTCTTCCACCGCAATGGTATCGTTTTCGTTAATGATGGGGACCGTGTGCAGCCGCAGGAGGGTTTCCAGGGTGTTGCGGGCGTTAAGGAAGCGCCGCCGGTCGGCAAAGTCCTCCCGGGTGAGGAGCACCTGGGCCACGGTTATGCCGTACTCGGCAAAGAACTTTTCGTACATGTGCATCAGGATGCCCTGGCCTACGGCGGCACACGCCTGCAGGGTGGGAATGCTCTTGGGGCGTTCCTTGAGACCCAGCTTGCCCATGCCGGCCCCGATCGCCCCCGAAGTAACCACCATTACTTCGCACCCCGCGTTGTGCAGGTCCGCCATTTCCCGGACCAGCCTTTCTATCCGTGCCAGCCGCAGTTTGCCGGTCGGGTAGGCCAGGGAACTTGACCCGATTTTAATGACTATCCGTCGAACGTTACCAAATTCGCGCAACATTTTTCACCGGACCAATGCTTCAGGAGATTGTTGCTATATTATATAACGGTAGCATACCATATTTACGCTTCAAAATGAAGTGTGAACGTAACGCCGCCAATCTCGACCGTATCGCCGGTTTTGGCCCCTCTCGCCCGCAGGGCGTCTTCTACTCCCAGCCGCCGCAGCGTCTGCTGCAGGTAGCGGACCGCCTCGGGGTTCCCGAAGTCGGTCATCGCCACCTGCCGCTCGACCCGGTAACCTCTGACCACCCAGACATTATCCCGCCGTTCAACCGTTAAGGTTTCCCGGGGCCGGCAGCCGGGAGCGACCGCTACCGGGCGGGGCCGGGGTAGTTCCTTTAACAGCGCCGCTATACGGCAGACCAGCCGGTCCAACCCCTCCCCGGTCAACGCCGAAACAGGATAAATCTCGTAATCTTCTCCCAGGGCGTCGCGGAGCCGCGCCAGGTTCGCGGAAGCACCCGGCAAGTCCATCTTGTTGGCCGCCACGATCTGCGGCCGCGCCGCCAGATCGGGGTCGTAGGCGGCCAGCTCCCGGTTGATAACGGTAAAGTCCTCCACGGGGTCGCGCCCGCCGCTGCCGGCTATATCGACCACGTGCACCAGCAGCCGCGTCCGCTCAATGTGGCGCAGAAACCTGTGTCCCAAACCGGCCCCCTTGTGGGCGCCTTCGATCAACCCGGGAATGTCGGCCAGGACAAAACTTTGTCCCTCGCCGGCCCGTACGACACCCAGGTGGGGCGTCAGCGTGGTAAACGGGTAGTCGGCGATCTTGGGGCGGGCCGCCGAAACACGGGCCAGAAGGGTCGATTTCCCGGCGTTCGGAAAACCAACCAGCCCGGCGTCGGCCAAAAGCTTTAACTCCAGTTTCACCCATTTTTCTTCCCCCGGTTCGCCCTTTTCGGCAAAAGTGGGCGCCTGGCGCGTGCTGGTGGCAAAGCGCGCGTTACCACGGCCCCCGCGCCCGCCGCGGGCCACCACCACTTCCTGCCCGTCTTCAACCAGGTCGGCCAGCACCTCGCCTGTGGCCGCGTCCCGGACGATTGTCCCGACCGGCACCCGGAGGACCATGTCCTCCCCGTCCCGACCGTGCATGTTCTTGCCCATGCCGTGGCCGCCGCGTTCTGCCTTGTAATTGCGCCGGTAATGAAAGTCGATGAGCGTTGCCAGTTGCGCGTCGGCACGCAGGATGACGCTCCCGCCCTTGCCGCCGTCGCCGCCGGCCGGGCCGCCGCGCGGTACGTATTTTTCACGCCGGAAGGCAACGCAGCCGTTGCCGCCGTCGCCGCCCTTTACGTATATCTTAACCTCGTCGTAAAACATATCTTGCCTATTTTTTCACCTCTGACCGGACGGCATCCGCCGTCCCCGCCAGGGTAATCGCCAGCACCACGAGCCCGTCCTCGTTGAGGACCTGCGCGCAACCGCGGTTCCCGGGCGACGCCGTGTTTATGGACGCCGCACAGCTCCGGGCCGCGGCGACCATCTTTTCCTCGCTTCCCGGCAGGGTTATCCGGACGAAATAGCCGGCTTCCTCCGTCGCCACCGTAACCAGGACCGGCTTGTCCACTCCTTCCAGAGACGCCAGTTCACTACCCAGGAGGGCCAGGCCATCGGCAAAGGCGGTGACCGGAAGCTGATCCGGCAGGACGTGCAGGGATTCGGCCGCCGCCACCTGAAGCCGGTACGAAATCCCAAAGCGGGACAGCCACTGGAGGAAGCCAAAGAGCCCCGCCGCGAGACCCGCATGGCCGAGCCGGGCGAGGCGGCCAATCTCCTTTATCTGGTTGCTTACCTCGTGAACGTACGTGCGGATGCGTTCCGTTTTCTGCAACTGGGACAGGCCGGAAATTACCTGCAGGTGGTTCAGGATATCATGGCACAGCACCCTGATGTAACGCATAAATATATCTTCCATGCTGCTCACCCCGGCCTCTTATTCGCGCCCGACCACCGTCTGCCCTTCTGCGTCCTCACACTCGGCCGTCCGCCACAAGTAGTCGAGCAAGGTCTCTATCTCGGCAGCAAAGCCGGCGTAGATATCGGGCAGGCTCAGTACCAGGTCAAAAAGTTGTTCAGGTGCGGGGGCAAGTGGGCCGTAAGGAAGTCTCGCATGGGCGGTAAAGGTCCGGTAGGCTTCCAGGCGGGCAAAGAGCGCAGGGCTCAGGATCGCCGGCCGCACCCGGGGTAAATCCAGCGTCATCCGCCAAAGAAGTTCTCTTCCCCATTCCTTACCACTGAACGAAAAGCAGTCCACCTCCGCCACAATGCGCAGGAGGATGTCCTCCACGCCGGCGTAAAAAACCCGAAGGTAGTGCAACAAACCGGCCTGTTCCAGAGAAGATAGCGTCTCGGGGGCCCGGCCGCGCATCGTGTCCTTAACTTCCTGCACCACCCGGCTGAGACCCTCGAGGCGTCCCCGGAGATCCCTGGTTAGCCGGCACAGGGCCGGGCGCAGGCGCAAACTCATCCTAACACCTCCCGCATCTCGCGCAGCCTGGCGCACGCCGCCTGTACGCTTCAGCATATACAGGCGGGAGGTGAACGGTGCACGTTTCATTGGGAGGCGGCGGCTGCCGCCGCGAGTGCCGCCCGTTCTTCACTAATAAGGTATTGCCGTCGTTTGGCCAGGTATTCGATCACCGTTTGGACGAAAGCCGCGTGCGACCAGGCCAGCGGCGCCACGGAGAGCGGCTCACCGCTGAACGGGTCCAACTGTTCCGGCAGGACCCCGCTTTCCAGGGCACAGCGTGCCGCCCACTCAATGAGGCCGAGCGGGCGGTAGAAAGATACCGGCCCGGTGGCCACGGCGATGTGCCATTCGGCAAGCCAGAGGGTGGTGATAATCCACGGGTTGCCCGGCACGGTAAACACGTCCCGGGTCCGCTGGAAATAGTGGTCGTCGGTATACCTGGCGATGCCGCCTACTTCCGTGCGCACCCATAGTTCCTGCTCGATGGTCCGCATGGTATTCACCACCCGCGGATCATCGGGCGGCAGGACACCAAAAAGGAACACGCCCGCCGTGCTGGACTCAAGCGTGGTATCTTTCACATAACGGCCCTGCGCGGCATTCCACACGAGGCCGCGGACAAAACGCTGCAAATCAGGGTCGTAAAGGTGCGTGACGATCCCCTTTTTTATTTCCTCGGCGCGTCCGAAGTAAAGTTCGGCCCGATCTTCCTCGCCAAAAACCAGGGCGAAGCGGCCCGCGGCGCAAAGAGCGGCGTAGACACTGGCTGCCGTAAAGGTGAAAATACCGCGCCGTTCCTCCCAAAGGTCGTAGCATTCACGCGGCAGGCTGAGTTCCTGGTCGAAGTACGTGGTGAGAAACTCCGCTACCGGCAAAATAAGAGGGCGATACAGCCGCGCCACGAATTCCAGGTCCCTCTCGGTCTGGTAGTAAGCCCACAGCGCCCAGAGGACCAGGGCGGTCTCGTCCTCCTGAATGGGCAGGTACACCACGCCCCTTTCCACCCACGGCATCCAGCTCGACCCGAGCGTGCCGTCCGGGTTGTATTTGTGCATCAGGTACCCTTCCTCCGTGAGGGCATCGGCGCAAAACTCAAAGAACGGGCGCGTCAGCCGGCCGTAACCGGCCCGGATCAGTGCATAGGCCACAAAGGCGCCGTCACGCGGCCATACGTAGCAGTAATGGTCCCGGTTGGTAACGCCCATGATGTCCGAATCGACGGCTGCTACGATCGCCCCGCGCTCATCCAGGTGCAGGCGGGTAAGCATGAGACTCCGGTTAAAGGCATTCACCACGAAGGGGCGCAGCCCGTCCCAGTCCCGCGGTACGGCATTCACCCAGGTGCGCCAGTACTGCTCCACCTGGTGCAGGATGTTTTCCGGTCCTTCCTCCAGAACATAGGCGTTGAGGGCTCGCACCTCCTGGAAGTTCTTTCCGGCACAGATCCAGTAGTAGACGGTGCCGGCCTGCCCCGGCCCGAGAACCAACCGGAACCCGATGGCGCTGTCGACCGAGCCCTGGGCGATGGGGTTCCCGCTCAACTGGCCGTCCTCGCAGTCGCGGAAAGTGCCCTCGATGGTCCCCACCCGCTTAAGTCCTGTAGCGTACTGGAAGAACGTCTCTTCACCGTAGCGGCCGTTTACCATGAAGTAGCGGTTCTTTTTATAATGGTAAATGGTGTGCAGCCGGGGATCGAAGAGCGCCGTATCGCCCACAGCCACCTCGTCAATGGAAAAATTCTGGGTAAAATAGAGCCGGAACTCGCGTTCGACGTCGGCCTGGTTTTTCAGCACCACCCGGGAGACGAAGACATCTTCCCGCATGTCTACCGCACTGTTGATTTCCAGGGTCAACCGTAACCAGTTGTTCCTGGTCCGCACGTCGGTAACCATCGTGTCGTTCCTGTATTTCAGCGTGCGTTCCCAACTCGGGTGGTCGAGCCAGGCAAACTGGTTCTCCACCCAAACACCGATCCGGTTGCGGCGGCCCATGATGTGATTCCACTGACCCACGTACGGAAAGTAAAAATCCCGCATGAAGTAAAAGGTATCAAACGCGGCCAGGATCCTCCCGTTACCAACCAGCAGCGGACGCGGCATCTCCGGACCTCCAGCCCATTACTTCTGCGTAAACTTCGAGCGTTTGCTCGGCAATACGGTGCCAATCGTATACCGTCTCTATCTTTTTTGCGGCCCGCGCCGCCATTTCCTGCCCAAGAACCGGGTTTTCCAGCAGGAGGCCAATGTAGTACGCCAGGAGGTCGGCGCGTCCCGGCGGCACGCGGAAACCGTCGCAGCCGTGTTCTACCACGTCGATAAGTCCACCGGTGTCGCCAACCACCACGGGCAGGTTGACGGCCATCGCCTCCAGGGCCACGATGCCAAAGGGCTCGTAAAAACTGGGGAAAACCCCCACATGCGCCTGGGCCAGCAGCCGGTTGCGCTCCAGCCCGTCGACGAAACCCGTAAAGGTAACGGCCTTTTCCGGGCCGTATGCGCGCGTCAGGTGGCGCAAGTGCGCCTCGTAGGGGCCGCGGCCGGCCACGACGAGGCGGAGGCCCGGGAATTTCCCCCGCAGCAGGCGCACGGCTTCCAGCAGCACCTGCACGCCTTTTTCCGGCACCAGCCGGCCCATAAAGAGCAGGGTGGGTTCCGGGCTCCTGGCAACGGGCTCTTCCGGCGGACAGCGCAGGCCGGCCACGTTCACCCCGTTCGGAATCACCCGCACCTTCGTGTCGACGCCGAACAGGCGGCGCACCTCGTCCGCCATGTAACGGCTACAGCAGATCACCCGGCGGGCCAGTTGCACCAGCCGCGCCTCCCGCCCGTGAATGGTCCGCTGCAGTTCGTTGTGCAGGCCTCCGTGCCGCCCGTACTCGGTGGCGTGGATGGTGGCTACCACAGGCAGCCCCAGGGCCGAAGCTATGGCCTCTGCCGCCGCCCCCACCATCCAGTCGTGGGCGTGGACAAGGTCGAAGGCCAGGCCCTGGGCCGAGAGGCTTCTGGCCAGGCCGGCCATGCCCCGGTTCAGTTCGTCCACCCAGGCCAGAAAGTCCTGCCCTTGCACTGCTTCCGGCGCCAGGCGCAAAACCTGCACTCCGCCCACATCCTCGCGACGGGGTTGTCCGGCCGCCGGCGCGGTAAGGACGTATACCCTCGCGCCGTGCCGGACCAGGGCGCGCGTCAGGTCATAAACGTGCCGGCCAAGACCCCCGATGGTCCGGGGCGGAAATTCCCAGGACAGAACCAGAAGCCGCGGGTTGACACGTTGCCGCCGCGCGCGCTGCCCCCCGCTCTGACCGTAGATCCGGTAATCAAGAAACGGAAAGATATTGTCCCGGCGCTCTATTTCTTCAACTGTGGGATCCACCCCCGGCACGGTACGCACCTTATCCACCAGCAGACGGAAACGCCTGATGTGCTCCTTCAGCCTGCGCTCGGCATAGCCGGTCGCGGTGCCCGTAGTGAGAATAAACGGCCAGTCGCTGGCCTGCGCCAGAAGCAACTCCCGCGCCGCCTGGTTAAGCAAGCGGCGTACAACGCCGGTGGCGTCGCGGTACGTCCGGGCCAGTTCGATCATTTCCCGTTCCATATGGTGCAGGTGCCGGTAGATCCAGTCGTTCCTGGCGTTGAGCCAGACCTCGCTGTAGCCGCCGGCCCCCCAGCTGGAATGTCCCAGGTTCACCCGCTGGTTAGCGGGATAACGGTCGAGGTAATCCCCAGGGGTAACCATGGCGAGCGTCTCCTGATCGAAATGCACCTTGCGACACAACGACTCAAGCCATAGAGGACCTTCGTACCACCAGTGACCGAAAAGCTCGGCGTCATAAGGGGCTACGATTACCGGTGCGCGGTCCACCCACCGGGCCAGGCTTTGCACCTGCAGTCGGCGGCTGTGTAAAAAGTGCTCGGCGTGGCGGTGGGCCTTTTCCGCCGCCCAGGCAGGGACGTAGACCTCCTTATGCGGGCCGCGGCCGGTGATGCGGTAGTATTTAAAGCCGGTATCCGTGCGGATGTCCGGATCAGGCATAAACGGGCGCAGGTATTTCCAGTCAAGCTCGTACCCAATGTCGCGGTAAAACTCCCGGTAATCGAAATCACCCGGGTAACCGACGTCCCTGTCCCATACCTGGCGGGAACTTTCCGGGTCGCGGGCAAAGGCCGCCACGCCCGCATCGCCAACGTAAACCGGGGCGTAAACACCGTTGCGGGGACGCGGGCGCGCATGCAACAGGCCGTGCGTCTCGACGATAAAATAGCGGATGCCGCAGGCGGCGAGCAGGTTTTCGATTCCCGGTGCATAACCGCACTCCGGCAACCAGAACCCGGCCGGCAGCCGGCCGAAACACTGCACGAAGGTTTCCACCCCTACCCGGACCTGCGCCAGCGCAGCTTCCCGGGTCAGCATCAGCGGGAGGTAACCGTGCGTGGCGCAGGTGGTAATCAACTCCACACGCCCTGCGTCGCGCAGGCACTTGAAAGCCGCCAGGAGGTTGCCGTTATAACGGTCGAACGCCGCCCGGGCTTCGACAAGCCGTTCCCCATAAAAGGCCGCGAGGGGGTGAAACGGTGTGCCGCGCGTCCGCCCTTGCTCCCGTTCCGCCAGGCCCATAAGCCTGTCCAGGTAAGCAGCATAGCGCTCCCTTAAAAGCTCGTCGTTAAGCATGGTAAGCAGGGGCGGCGAAAGCGAAACGGTCAGACGCGCGCCAACTCCGTCCCGGTCGAGCCGCTCCAGGGCAAGGATCAGCGGTATGTATGCTTCGGTGAGCGCCTGGAAGAACCAGTGTTCTTCCAGAAACCGCTCCGCCTCCGGATGGCGTACAAACGGCAGGTGAGCGTGCAGAACGAGCGCGAGGTAGCCCTCCGGCATGCTTTCTTCACCTCCCTCGGGAAACCACCGCAAAACTTTGCCACACTCGTTTTTTCGTGGTGTTCGACTTTCTTACCAAGGCTTACCATTCCTGGCACAGGCACAGCTTGCTTGTAGTACATTTTGCGGTATGTTAACGCGCTTCTCGGGTCGTTGCGAGCTTTTAGGGCGCACAGTTGTTGCCTCACTGATAGAAGACACCGGAACTGGGTAGAGGCAGCGCCGCCTGAACCCCGGGTGCCATCTCATCCTCGAGCACCGGCGCCGTAAGCTCATACTCCTCTGGCGGCGCCACGGTATCAAAGGGTGTCGTTACAGGCATCGACCGCAGGAAGGGGTAAAAGACGCCCTCTTCCATACATCCGACCTCGCAGATGTAAGAGGCACCCGGCTGGACGTCCTGGAAATACCAGTTACCGGTGCGCTGGTCCGGATAAACGTCATGGTAGCCGGCGCCAGGCCCCTCACACTGCCGGAACCGTATGGTGAACACACCTCGCCGCGTAAGGGTATGCCAGGTTGCAGGCGTTACTTCCCAGTAAGCGAAGAGGACCCGCGGCGTCTGTACCAGGAGAACAACGATGTTGTCACCGTAATCGATTGGCACGTCGGGGATTTCCATGGTTTTTACTCCCCCTCCTGGCAAACCGCCTGGCTTTCTGGGAATTTAAGTCAGTTCGGTTTACGGCAAGTATAACACAGAAAGGGAATATTGTGTACTCCGGGCGCGAATTTTTCAATTTCGCAAATTTTCGGGATACTGGCCGGGCAACCGACATAAGTAATTAAGGAAAGCAACCGGGTAAGGACAAATGGTACCATCTGCCAGCCGTGCTCGCCGCATGCCGGCCGTTGGCCCCGGCTCCTGGTACCCTGCGCCGACGGCGCCGACCGCCCGCTCGGGGGCCGCCGGCCGGCGTCCATTCCGGGCGAGGGGATTTGGCGTCCCCGGCGCTGCGCAAAGTCGCCTGCTGGCGAAGGCCGGCATGCGGCCTGAATCCGCCGGTGTCCTTCACCAGGACGAGGCGGCAACCCTATTTAAATTTGGAAATTAGCGTGTACGATGGTTGGTTTTCTTTTCTTTACAACAGGGCTGGTTTTGCTTCTGGGAGGACTCCGTTTTCTTAAGGGAGGGCTCACGGGCGTTGCCGGTCCGGCCCTGCGTGCGGTCCTTCTTCGCTGTACCGGCACACCTTTGATGGCAGCCCTGACCGGAACCATCGCGACCGCGCTGGTCCAGAGCAGTACGGCCGTGTCCATTCTCACCATGGGTTTTGCAGACGCCGGTCTTATCACCCTGCCACAGGCCATCGGCGTTATTCTCGGCGCCAATGTTGGCACGTGCCTGACCGTGCAGCTTCTCTCCTTTGAGGCAGGTTGCCTTGCGCCGGCCGTGCTGGCCTGTGGCTTCGGCCTCTGGATCGCAGGAGGCCGTTCGCGCTTGGGCGCTTGCGGGCAGGCCCTGTCCGGTCTGGGTGCTGTTTTCCTGGGGCTCGAAGCCCTGGGCGCCGCGTTTACCCCCTTGCAGCGTGAGCCCTGGTTCGCCGACACCCTCCTGGCTTTGCGTCATAACCCGTGGACTGCCGCGGCCGCCGCTGCCGTCCTCACCGGGCTTTTGCACTCTTCCAGCGCCGCGACGGGAATAGTCATCGCCCTGGCCCGGCAGGGCCTCATCGATCTGGAAAATGCCGTGGTGCTGGTGGTGGGAAATAACGTGGGTACCTGTTTCACAGCCGTCCTCGCGGCCGTCGGGAGCACGAGTGCCGGGCGGCGCATTGCGGCGGCGCACCTGCTCATCAACCTCCTGGGCGCTGTGGCGCTCCTGCCTTTAGTCGAACCTTTCGCGGCCCTCGTTGCCGTGACCGCCCCCAACCTGGACCGGCAGATAGCCAACGCACACACTCTTTTTAACTTGCTTTCGAGCTTGCTCATGCTTCCCTTCGTACAACCTTTTGCCCGCCTGCTCGCCGCCCTGGTACCCAATGAGGGTCACCGGCGAAAGAGATGCCTGCGCCGGCGCCTGTAATACCGGTACCGGACAAACAGCAGGCCGCTGCCGCCAATGCCGGTCCAGAACCACCAGGACGCCCACAGGGCGCGGGGAACATCCTCTGCTACCACCAGCGGAACGGCGCCGAGCCGCCGCTCGCCGCTATAGAGCAGCAGACTCCCTACCTCCTGGCCCTTCTGTACAGGGGCCACCAGGGGCCGGGGTACGCGGACATCCCACCTGACCGCAGGCGAGGGCTCGCCGGCGGGGAAACTCCAGCTAAACGGGGCCGCGGTGACCAGCGTCACGTCCCGCGTGCCGTAGGCCACCTTCACGCTGGCCACGCTCCGACCCCGGCCGACCACCTCGCTCCGCACGAATCCGTTAAACCCGTAATCCAGCAAGGTTGCGGCCTCCATCCAAACGTTGTTCCCCATGCTACCCAACAGGACCGCGATCAACTCTCGCCCCTCGTGCTGCGCCGAAGCGACCAGGCATTGCTGCGCCTGGGCGGTATAGCCGGTTTTGATGCCGTTGGCTCCCTCGTACCGCCAGAGGAGTTTGTTCGTGTTCCACAGGTGGCGCAGGGCTTCCGGGTCTTCTCGTTCCGGAAGGATATAGTTCTTGGTGGCCACGATCTTCCGAAAGGTGGGATGCCGCATGGCGGCCCGCGCAATCAGGGCTAGGTCGCGGGCAGTGGTATAGTGGTTTTCGTCCGGGAGGCCGTGAGGATTGACGAAATGGGAGTGCCGCGCGCCGACGCTTGCCGCCTTTTCATTCATCAACCCCGTGAAAGCGGGTACCGACCCGGCCACGTGTTCGGCGAGGGCTACCGCCACGTCGTTGGCCGAGTGGACCAGCAGGGCGTACAGCAGGTCGCGTACCGTAAGGACCTCGCCCTCGCGCAAGTAAATGGCCGTGCCATCAACACCTGTAAAGCCAGACGGGACCCGTACCTTTTCGTCGAGATCGCAACGCTCGAGGACGATGAGTGCGGTCAGGATCTTGGTGGTGCTCGCAGGGTACATCCTGGCGTCCGGATTTTTCGCGTACAGAACCTGGCCGGTGTCGGCCTCCACAAGGATCGCGGCCTCCGCCAACACCTGCGGCTCCAACGCTGCCGCCGCAGATACCGGCGTCAGGTCCTGCCACAGGAGGACCGCAAAGAAAACTGCCAGAACCAGAAGCCGCATCCTTCTGCTCCCTGCTTCAACGTATGGCGCCCGGCAGGCGTGAGACCTGCTAGCGCGGCTTTTCGGTGAGGGTCACGCTGACGGACAGTGTCCTGCCGCCGCGGAATACCTTAACCTCCACTCGCTGCCCGACCTTCAAAGCGCGGATGACGTTAACCACGTCTTGTGCCTCGTTAATACGCCGCCCGGCCAATTCCAGGATCACGTCACCCGGCATGAGCCGCGCCCTCGCAGCCGGGCTCCCGGGAACAACGTCTATTACCTGGGCCCCGCGCACCTCCGGCAGGCCGAGGTACTGTGCCAGCTCAGGCGAAATGTCCCGCATCCTCACGCCAAGCCAGGGATGCGAGACCTTGCCGGTGGTCGTAAGTTCGTGCAGTACCGGCTGCACGGTGCTGGACGGGATGGCAAAACCAATCCCCTGCGCCTGCGCGTTCACAGCGGTATTGATACCGATTACCTCGCCACGCAGGTTCAAAAGGGGACCGCCACTGTTGCCCGGGTTGATGGAGGCGTCGGTCTGCAGCAGGTTGTCGTAATAGCGGTCCTCAATCTGCACCGGACGCCCTTTGGCGCTGATAACTCCGACCGTAACCGTGTGGTCAAGCCCATACGGATTACCAATGGCGATTACCCATTCGCCAACGCGAGTCTTGTTCGAATCTCCGAGCTTAAGGTACGGAAGATCTTTGGGGGCGTCGATCTTAATTACTGCCAGGTCCAGGTCGTAGTCTGCCCCGATCACGCGCGCTTTAAAGGGATTCTTATACCCGGCTACCGTGACCCGGATTTCCTGGGCTTTGTCAATAACGTGTTCATTAGTTAAGATGTAACCGTCCTTGGAAATGATAAACCCGGAACCCAACCCCGTCCGCACCCGCGGTTGGGATGGAACCAGCGGTTGCCCGAAAAAGTCCCGGAAAAACGGGTCGCTGAAGAAGGGGTTCAGACGCCACTCGCCACCTGTCGGCACCACAGTATCGATCTTCACCACCGCCGGCCCGGAGCGGGCCACGATATCGGCCACCACGTCCGGTCCAACACCCGGCGGGACGGGGGCCGCGTCGGCGCTGATGGGGCGCTCAACGGTCGGCGGAGGCGCCAGGTCCCGAACCAGGGCCATCCCGCCGGCAAACGCGACGCCGCTCAAAAAACAGGCCAGGGTGATAAAGATCAGCCATCTCTTCCAGCTCATCGGCATCACCTTCAACCCGGTGAAAATGACTCCTTTCCCTAAAGGATATCCCAAGAGGCAGGGCTCGTCAAGTTGACCGGCGGTAATTTGCCAATATTTACCTCCCCAGCCCCGGGCGCAGGCTCGCGCGCAGCGTACGCCAGAAATCGTCTTCTTCAAAGCCGAGCCGCCAGACGGCCACGCCGGCCAGGCGGTACTTGCGCACCAGGGAAACCTTTTGTTTCAGGGTATGCTTGTTCTCAAACCAGACTTCACGGGGGCGGTCACCCGGGGCGGTATAGACGTAATAGGGTTCCTGGAAGCGGTTATCCCACTTTACCTCCACGCCCAACCGCCTGGCCCGGTCCAAAATCTCGCGCGTCGGCCGCGAGAACCCCCCGGTCTGCCCCGCCGGCCAGTCATAACCGTAGGTGGCAATGCCCAGCAGGATCTGATCGGCGCGAAACCCTTTTTTCAAGGCGTCCTTGATGTTCCCTTCCACCCAACCGAAGGGGGCAACGGGACCCGGCGGGCTGGACGTCTGGTGCCGGTCGTAGGTCATGAGGGCCACCCGGTCCAGTAGCCGGGCCAGGGCGCCGTAATCGTATATGGCGCTGACGTCCGGCGAGGTGTCGAACTGCGGGATAACGGCCATGGCCAGGGTTTTCCGCTGCGCTTTAAGCCGGTCGCGGAGGCGGCGGACAAAGTCCGTTAAGAGGTCCCGGTCGCCGGCAAAGGTTTTGCCGTTTTCGGGCAGGAGCTGAATGTCAAGGAAAACGCCGTCATAGTTGTACCGCCGCACTACCTGCATAATGTTGTTGATGGCGCAGTCGCGGGCGGCCGGATCGCGCAAAAAGGTGTCGTCGTTCTTGCCCACGTTGACAAGCGGCAGGATCTCGAGGCGCGCCCGGCGGGCAATTTCCAGGGCCTCGCGGTTGACCTTGCTGTCTACCGAGCCATCCGGGTAGATGCTGTGCCAGAGAGGGGAGAAGACATCGAGTTCCCGCGCGTGATCACGCAGCGAACCCAGGGAACCCGTTGGACCGGCTTCATTTACGTAATACCCCACAACCTGCGGGCGGAAAATGGGCGCCGGCTTGCGCGCCGCCGGGGAGGCAGCGACGGCCAGCGCCACCAGAGCCAGAAGGGCGATCAGGAGCCAGAGGATGCGCCTGCGCCTGACTTCGTCCACAAGTACCAGTCCTCCACCAAACAAATTTCAAATTCGAAACCTCAAGTTGCAAATCCCTTTCAGGATGAGACGGGGGAACCGGTACTAGTGTACCCTTCAGGGAGGACGTCAATGCGCGCCAGGCTGCCACACGCAAGACCCCGTTCGCTTCGGAGGAGCTGCGTGCTAGAACATCCGCTGATGGCAACGCCCAGAGTGAGGGGACACGCAAAAACCCTGTTCCCCGGAGGGGCTACAGGGCACCGGGCGAGGTTAATGCGGGAGGCGAAGTTGCACGCCGGACACCGTTCGCGTTTGGGGGGCGGGCGACTACGCTTCCCAACCGACAGGTTGCGCCCGCGCCGGGCTTTTTCAGGACTGCTGGGCACAGGTGCCCAGGTCCCTGAGTTCGCTCTCGTCCACCACCCGGACTACCGTGACGTTCCGCTCCTCGGCCAGGGCCCGTTCGCATAAATCCTTTACCGGGGCGCCGTCAGCGTCGAAGAGGACACGCACCCGCGGGTAGAGCGATAAGCCACGCCTGGTTTCCACCACGGCTCCGATCTCGCCGTTGCTCAAGGCCACGATGGTTCCCACCGGGTAGGCGGCAATGTTGTGGAGGAAAGCCTGCACAATTTCGAAATCGAAAAGAAAGTTGCCCGAGCCGGCAACCATCTCGAACGCCTCGTGCACCGGGACGGCGGGACGGTACACGCGGTCGGCCGTCAGGGCGTCGAAGACATCGGCCACGGCGGTGATGCGCGCAAAGACGTGAATTTCTTCCCCCCGCAAACCCTGCGGATACCCCTGTCCCTGGTGGCGCTCGTGGTGCTCGTGGGCAATTCTGGCCGCCACGGGGCTGATATCGGGCAGCCGCTGCAACATCTCGCAACCGTGGACCGTGTGCTGCTTAACGATTTCGAATTCCTCTTTGGTCAGAAAATCCGGCTTGTTGAGGATTTCCCGGGGAATGCGCACCTTGCCGATATCGTGAAGTATCGCCCCCAAACCCAGGTAAAACAGATTTGCGCGGTTGTATCCCAGGGTGATACCCGTGAGCAGGGACAGGACGCACACGTTGACCGAGTGGCCGAAGGTGTAATCGTCAAGGGACCTGATATCAACCAGGTTGACGGCCAGGGATTCCTGGCCCAAGAGCTGGTCGATGATCTCATCCACCGTCTGCGCTATTTCCCGCACTTTGATGATGGCCCGGCCGACAGGCAGCCCCTGTGATTCGGCTTCAAAGAGCTTGCGGACCTGGCGTACGGCTTCGATACGAACCGCATCGGAAATAACGTCTTCGACAAAAACGTCGGGGAGCAAACCATCGTCAATGTATACGGCAGGAATACCAAGGCTTTTAAGCCTCAGGATGTTGCGCCGGCTAAGGATGGTGCCGACGGCAAGCAGTAACTGCCCCCGGGAGTTGTAAATAGGACGCCCTACCTTCATGCCGGGCTGCAAGAACTCAACCGGTACCCGCCGCATTTTCTTGACGCTCCTGTAGCGAATGTTCAGTTTACTCTTGTTTCGTCCCATTTCTACAAATTCCTTCCTTATGACAAAAATTCCTCTGGAGGAAAACCGGGGCATAATATAAAAGAGGAAACCGCACGCGGCGATTTCCTCTCAATTCCTCTCAATTTTCACGCGCTTTTTAGTGATGCGCGCTAACGCCTTCGTCTTTGAAAATCAGTTTCTGCAGGTACTTGAACAGATTGGCGACCACCAGGCCGGTCGTTAAAGCAATGATCACCGCGAGTATCCCGTAGGCCACCGGGTTAGTCCTGGCCATTTCGCCGAGACCCTTCACCAGCCCAACGCTGGTCACCTTCAGTACCTGAGGTTCCAGAGACGTAACCATCCCGTCGGGGCTAACGGCAATCACCTCGATCCTGATATCACCGCGCGGTACAGCCGCCGGGATATCCAGGACGGCTTCAAACCGGCTCCCGCTTACTTTCACCGCCCCTTCGCGGATACTGTACAATCCCTTTTCCTTATTAATATTGATCAGCCAGCGCGCATACTCCTCCGCAGCAGCAGGATCAAGCACCACCGTTTGTTCCTCGTGTCTGGCGGTGACCCGCGCCATGCCTGTCAAAGCTGCAAAATCAGGGTCAACACCGGCCTGTTTCAGGACCTCCGGCGGCATGGAATTCATTTGCGCCGAGGTGAGCACCTGGTAAAAACCAGGCATCCCGTCCACCGTTACCGACTCTACGGTCATCCACAGGCCGCCCACGCGCCCCTTCTTACTCAGCCCTGTGGGGTGGCCCGGAGCCGAGGCCTTAATGATGACCTGCGCACCTTCCGGCACGGCGCCTTTTATCGTGGTCTGCGCACCGGTAAAGTTAATGCCGACGTTAATGGTGTTCGGCTCCACGGTAACCGCCGGGGCAGCCAGGGCAAGCGGCGTGCACAGCAAGTAAACACTGCCCACGAGCAGCGCCAAAAACCTTATGATCCTCATTAGTGACCTCCTCCTCCTGCGGTCAGGGTGACCAGGCTTGCGGGCGTAGATACCAGATCGAAGACCAGCTTAACCATTACGCACAGAACAATGACGGCCAGCAGAATGCGCAGTTGTTCGCCGCGAAACCGCTTGCTGAACCGGGCGCCGAATTGCGCACCGATGGTGGAACCGCAGAAGAGGAGGATGGCGAGGACAACGTCTACGGTATGGTTGGCAATGGCCTGCTGGATGGTGACATTCATGCTGGTGAAGACGATCTGGAACAGGTCGGTGCCGATAGCCACGATCGTAGGCATTCCCAGAAGATAGATCATCGCGGGCATGGTAATAAAACCGCCGCCGACACCGAGAAGAGCCGCAAGTACGCCGACGAGAAAACCGAGACCCACGACAAAGATAATCGAGGTACGCACCCCGCTGACCTTGAATTCGGTCTGCAAGGGTAAACTCTGGACGAAGCGTTTAAAAGCAGAAGGCTTATTGGGATCGGCTTCTTTCTTCTTCCCTCGCAAGGCGTTGATGCTCTCGATGAGCATGAAGCCGCCTACGAGGGTGAGCATAATCACGTACACGATTTTCATGGTCACGTCGTAGCTACCGATGCCGCGCAACACACGCACCAGCTGCGCCCCTGCTGTACCTCCGAGAACCCCACCGACAAGGTAGATAACCCCCATCTTGACGTCCACGTTTCCCAGGCGTTTGTGCGCCAGCGCTCCGGAAGCGGAAGCAGCAACGATCTGGTTTGTGTCGGACGCCGCCGCCACCGCCGGTGGGATCCCGGCGAAGATAAGGAGGGGCGTAAGCAAAAACCCGCCGCCGACGCCGAACAGCCCCGAAAGCACACCGACCAGAGCACCCAGCCCCAGGATCAGGAACACGTTAACCGGCATACCCGCAATAGGAAGATAAATCTCCATCTACCTCTCCCCTTTACCCAGATTTGTGCCGCGCCAAGGTGCTTTTTCGCTGCCCAAGCGGCCTTTACGTATTTCTCTGACGTGTTACCCGGTTTTGCGCCATCCCAAGGTGCTTAGCCGCACGTAAGGTTGTATATGTAAAAAAGTGCGCGAGCAAGGTTGTGAAGTAATGCACATAGAGTGCATAAAATATTAGTACCCCTGCGGGTACATTCCAACTTATTGCCGGCTTCTTGCGGGTTTGCCCTAAAACGCTTCCGCCTTCCTAAGCGCACACCACCCCCCAACACAGAGGAACTTGTCATCAACCAGGAAGCAGAAACCCAATTTGTTGCTACTATTACAACTGGGGTTACTCTTTAGTGACAAGATTTTTGTCGTCACTACAGAGGAATTTTTCGTTGGATAATGAATATTAACGACAGTAAAAACCCTGGCAGGATGCCCGAAACCGACGGCAGCGCCCTTTCGCCTGTTTCCACGGTAAGACGTGGCAAAATCTAGGAGACCGTGCAAAAGTAAGCAACGCGGGGCCAGGCGCATACTTCAACGGTCTCCTGGGAGGTTGGTAAGCATGACCTGGTTTAACGTCGGACCAGTTTGGATGCAAAAAGATTTGTTGAAAAAACAGTACGAAGAGAAGAAGCTGGCGCCGGAGGACGCCGTCCAGTGCTTGCAATCGGGGTTTAACGTCGTCGTACCCCTGGGCTGCGGCGAGCCTCTTTGCCTGCTGGAGGCGATGGTGGAACGGCGGCAGGAACTCAAGGACGTACGCATCCACCAGATGCTGCCGCTGTCACTGCCGAGCTACCTGAAGCCCGGTATGGAAAAACACTTCCGTCATGTTACCTGGTTCCCCAACGGCGTCCTCAGGCCTGGTGTCCAGGCAGGCCAGGCAGGCGTGATGCCCGGCTATTTCCGGGAATACCCGCGGTTTTTTGAGGAATACGTAACCGTCGACGTTTTTATGGGCGTCGTCTCGCCGATGGACCGCCACGGATTTTTCAGCTTCGGCGTATCGGTTGACTATACCACCACGGCCGCCCGGAAAGCCAACACGGTGATTCTGGTAGTTAATCCCAACATGCCGCGCACCCACGGCGCCGGCTTCATCCACATTTGCCAGGCTGATATAATCGTTGAAGACACAAGTCCGCTCCCCGAGGTGACGTTTGACCCGCCCCAGCCCGAGGACGAGACTATTGCCGCGCGGATCGCGGAACTCGTGCCGGATGGCGCAACCATCCAGCTGGGACTGGGTACGTTGCCTAACGCTGTGGCGGCGGCTTTGCGGTCCAAGAAGGGTCTCGGCGTACACACGGAAATCATCACCGACGCTATTGTCGATCTGGTCGAGGCCGGGGCGATCACTAACCGTTACAAAACCCTGCATCCCGGTAAGATTGTGTGCACGGCCGCCGTTGGCACGCGCCGGCTGTACGACTTTCTGGACGACAACCCTATGATCGAGATGCGGCCCGTTTCCTACACTAACGACCCCGAAATCATCAGCCTGAACGCCAACATGATTGCCATCACCAGCGCCGCGGAAATGGACCTTCTGGGGCAGTGCACCGCGGAAACCATCGGCCCCAAAAGCCTGGCCGGCACCGGTGGTCAGGTTGACTTTGCCCGCGGCACGGCGATGGCCCCGGGCGGTAAGTTCATCGTGGCGCTCCGCGCCACGAATCCCAAAGGGCAATCGAACATCGTGCCGCAACTCCGCCAGGGCGCCGTGGTCTCCATAGGCAAGAACGATATTGACTACGTGGTGACCGAATACGGGGTGGCCCGCCTGCGCGGCAAAACAATTCGCCAGCGCGCCGAAGCCCTGATCGAACTCGCGCACCCGAACTACCGCGACGGGTTGCGCGAGGCGGCCAAGAAGCTGGGCTACACGAGGTAATAACCTAATACGATTGACGCAGGTACATAGTAGACAAAACGATAACACCCTCGTCCTGAGGGTGCTTTTTTCTCGAGAGACCGGCCGGCCTGCGCAGGCGGTTTTGGGTCATGAGAAAAGTAACGACTACTTTATCAATTTGTTCAACAGAGGGTATTGACGTTATTCCCATCCCGTGCTAGCATTATCGCAGCAAGTGATAAGTTTCACAAGGTTGTCACTACGGCGTCTAAAAAAGAAATCCCTCCCGCCGAGCCTGGCGACGGAGCCCTGGTGTTCGCCGATCAGCTTGCCCCCTGGTCACGAACACCCGGGCGCGCAGCGGTAACCATCAGGTTAGCCGGGCCGGTCAGGCTTGCGCCCGAGAGGGATTCTTGCCTTACGGGCAGCGCCGTGCAAGGAGGTGATGCGCCCCCGCAAGGACTTTTAATTTTGTCACTACAAAAATTATGGCAACTGGAAGTAGTGTAACATACATCTCGCTTCGTGGCAAGTTAAAGTTTCTGAGCGCCCTGATGAACCAGAAGAGAGTTGGGTTGTGATGACAACAGCTACGGCCGAAGGCGTCTCAAAGGTCTCGCGGCGCAAAACTTTGCCAATCATCCTCCGCCGCAAGTACCGTAACCCAGAGGCCTGTTAGCAGGCGTAGACCGCGTAAGCACTTGTCGCGCACCCAGAAAGGAGTTGATCGGTAATGGCTACAACAGCGGCAGAAGCCGTAAGAGCAAAGGTCTCGAGGACCTCGGCCCCCAAGTTCGAGATGCACGTTGACCGGCAGAAAACCTTTTTTATCTGCTTGGGCCTGGCGCTGTTCTTTCTTTTCTACTTTCTGCCGCCCCTGCCACCGGCGGTCGATCCCGCCGGGAAAACGTTTGCCCTTTCGGCAGAAGGACAGCGGGCGATAGGGCTGTTTCTTTTGGCCGGCATCTGGTGGGTTTTCGAGGTTGTACCGATTGGTGTTACCAGCCTTGCCATCGGCGTCTTCCAGGCCTTGTTTGCCATCCGCCCCGCATCGGAGGCGTTCAAGGACTTTATGGATCCCACCGTCCTTTTCATCCTGGGTTCGCTGTTCGTCGGCCTGGCCTTTTCCAAAGCCGGACTGACCAAGCGCATGGCCATCGGCATGCTCCGGGTGGCCGGAGAAGAGACCAGGTGGATTCTTTTGGGGACTTTTGTGGTGACCGCGCTCCTTACACACCTCATGGCCCACACCGCCGTAGCCGCGGCCATGTTTCCTATCCTGATGGTTATCCTCACCCTGTACGGTGAAACGGAACAGCCTACCCGGTTCGGGAAGGCGCTCTTTATCGGCATGGCCTGGGCCGCAGGCGCGGGCAGCATGTGTACCATGATGGGCGGTGCGCGCAACCCGGCAGCGGTCGGCATGTTCAAGGAGTTTACCGGCCAGGACATTACCTTCTTGGCCTTCTCCAAGTACATGGCCCCGTTCGGCTGGCTACTGGTTTTGCTGGTTTGGGTATTTTGCCTCGTCTTCTTTAAACCCGAAAGAGGTCGCATCGAGGGCCTGCGCGAGAAAGTCGAGCAGCTGGCGAAGGAGCTCGGCCCCGTAAGCCGCCAGGAGATCTTCGTGGCCGTGGTGACCGGCCTGGTCCTGCTGGTGCTGATCGTCCAGCAGTTTGTGCCGGTCTTGCAACCCCTCAACCGCAGCGCCGTTCTGCTGGTGGCCGGCCTGATCTTCTTCCTAACCAGGTTCTTCACCGTTGAAGATCTCGAAAAGCGCATTTCCTGGAACATCCTCCTGCTCTTTTCCGGTGCCATGAGCATCGGCTTCGCGCTCTGGAAGACCGGTGCCGCCCAGTGGCTGGCCATCAACTGGCTGGCTCTGTTTCAGCACGCGCACTGGCTGATTTTCGTCCTGGCTATGGCCTTTCTGGTTTTGATGTTGACCAACTTCATCATGAACGTGGCCGCCATTTCCATAACCCTGCCGATCGCCCTGGTTATGGCCAAGTACATGCACGTTAATCCCGAGCTCGTGCTCTTTGCCTGCACCTCCATGGCTGCCGTGCCGTACATGCTCCTCATCGGGGCCGCACCGAACGCCATCGCCTACGAGTCAAAACAATTTACCACGGGTGAGTTCTTTACCTACGGGACGGTAATCAGTATCATCACCATAGGAATTCTGGCCCTGGTTATTCTGGGAGTATGGCCGCTTCTCGGCATACCGCCGGTTATCAGGTAACCGCCTGAGGGGGGCGCGATGTCCCCCTCCTCCCGAATTCGTCAATAAAGGGGGTTAGAACCAATGCCGGAAAAGAAAGTAAGGGATTTAATGATACCCATCTCCCAGTACAGTACCGTTTCTACGGAGGACACGGTGGGCGAGGCCATCGCGCTGCTGCGCAAGAGCTTCCGGCGGCAGGACACCGGTGAATACGAAGGTCACCGCTCGGTACTTGTTGTGGACAGAGAACAACGCCCGGTAGGCATTTTAACTTACCGCGAGTTGATACGGGCCATCGAACCCTGGTTTTTGTACCCACCCAAGCTTGAAGAGCGCATTTCCTGGCCGGTGGACATCCCGGAAATCCCCTGGGAAGGGTTCTTTAGCGAGCGCACTCGCGCCGAAGCCAAACGAAAGGTTAAAGAAATAATGCGCCCCATTAACCTGGTAACGGTTGACGCCGACGCCCCGCTCATGAAGGCGGTCCACCTGATGGTGGAACACAACGTCGGTACGTTACCCGTGATGGAGGCCGGCAGGGTAATAGGCGTGATCCGCATCAGCGAAATCTTCTTGGAGGTAGCAGACACCCTGTTCGGCGAGACAACGCTGCAACCGTAGAACCTGGCCGTGCCGCGAGTAAACAAAAACAGGACGAGAAGGGAGACTATGCCGCCCGTAAGGAAGGTTCTCGACCTCACGCTCCCCCTGGAGGCGTGCCCGGCGGTACACGCGGAGGACACGCTGAAAGAGGCCGTGGCCGTCCTCCGGGCGGGAGCCACCAAAGGCGAAACGGCCCTGCTGGTAGTGGGCGAAGAGGGGCAGCCGGTAGGCATTCTGACCCTTGAGCTGTTGCTGCAGGCCTTTGAGCCGGATTTTGTGGAGACATCCACGTGGAAACTTCCGGTGTTCTGGAACACCTTTTTCGATGATAAGTGCCGGGAACAGGTCAGGCGCAAGGTGCGGGATGTAATGCAACCCCTCGAATGCGTTGCGACCGTGGAAGCACGCGATCCCTTGCCGAAAGCCCTGCACGTGATGGTGACTTCGGGCCTGCCTCTCTTGCCGGTAGCCAAGGATGGGCGTATAATCGGTGTATTGCGAATCAACGAGCTCTTTGAAGCCATCGGGAAAGCTATTGGATAATTCTAAGAGGAGGGAATCTCCATGCCCGCGTACCTGCAGACCATTTTCGCAGGAGCGGTCTTCCTGATCACCTACGCGGTGATCGTTTCCGAGAAGATCCACCGGGCGGTAGCGGCGTTTGCCGGCGCCGCTCTAATCGTGATCACGGGCCTCCTCACGCCGGAAGAAGCGGTGGAAGCCATCGACTGGAATACCATCGGGTTGCTGGTCGGCATGATGATCATTGTGGGCATTACCAGAGAGACCGGGGTCTTCGAATACCTGGCTATCAAGGCGGCCAAACTGGCACGGGGGCAGCCGCTGGCCATTATGGCTTCCCTTGCTACGGTGACCGCCGTCACCTCCGCTTTGCTTGATAATGTAACGACCGTTCTCTTGCTTGTCCCCGTCACCTTTGCCATCGCCCGCAAGCTGGAACTTAACCCGCTCCCCTTTCTCGTTGCGGAGATCCTGGCTTCGAACATCGGCGGCACGGCCACCCTCATCGGGGATCCGCCGAACATTATGATCGGCAGCGCCACCGGGTTGGGATTCATGGATTTCGTCATCAACCTGACCCCGATCATCATTGTTATCCACGTGACGACCATCTTTATCCTCCAGCTTATTTACCGGAAGCAGCTGGCTGTTGCCCCGGAGGTCCAGCAGCGCGTTTTCGACTTCGACGAACGGGCGGAGCTTAAGGATTACCGTCTCCTCCGCCGGTGTCTCTTTGTCCTCGGGTTAACCATTCTCGGTTTCCTGCTGCACCAGTACGTGCACCTGGAGTCGAGCGTCATCGCCCTTTCCGGGGCCAGCCTCCTGCTCTTAATTACCCGCGTAGAACCCGAGCACCCGCTCCACGCCGTGGAATGGCCGGTGATCTTCTTCTTTATCGGCCTCTTCGTGGTGGTGGGCGCCCTGGAAGCGGTCGGGATTATCGAAATGATGGCCCGCTTCGCACTCGACGTGACCGGCGGGATATTGCTCCCTACCGGCATGCTCATCCTCTGGCTCTCGGCCATCCTATCGGCCTTTGTGGATAACATTCCGTTCGTCGCTACCATGATTCCGCTCATTCAGGACATGGGGCGGCTGGCGCATATCGGCGATCTTAACTTTCTCTGGTGGGCGCTGTCCCTGGGAGCCTGCCTGGGCGGGAATGGTACCATTATCGGCGCGTCGGCCAACGTGGTCGTCGTCGGCATGGCCGAAAAGCGGGGCTTACCGATCACTTTTGTTAAGTACATGCGTGTTGCCTTCCCCCTCATGCTCCTATCCATCGTTCTGAGCACCGGCTACCTCCTCCTGTGGTTGGCCCTGACGCAAAAGATGGCCATCTGCATCGCCCTGGCAACTGCTGCCGTGCTGGCCGCCGGCCTCCGGGTTCTGGGCCGCCGCCAACTGACGCCTCTGCGGATCTCGCCACCGCCTCCGGAACCCGCAAATTAACCGCCCGTTCTCTTTACCCTGCAGTGAAAACTGTAGGGTAAAATTTTTTTAAAAAATACTTGACGTCATTACACCACCATGCTACCATCAGCGTAAGGTAAGTGATGAATTTCACAAAGTTTTGTCATTACAGCATGGTCATCGCGGCAACGCAGGTTCTTCCCATTAGATAATACACGCGTATTCTTTCTCAAGCAATGCCTGCGACCCGAGCATACGACTTTTTGACACTACACGTGTAACAACGACTGAAAAAGGAGTGGTCCCTCCCGCAGAGCCTGGTTCAGGTACCCCGCGCCGACCGGTAAAGGTTTGCCCCCTGGTCACCGGCAGCGTGGGCGCGCAGCGGTAACCATAGGTATTATCTGGCAAGGGACGCCGGCAGCGCCCTAGAGGGTTTCTTTTTTGCCTGGGCAGTGCCAGTATTTGGCAAGGCGGTGAGCAGGATGTTCTTTCGCAAGGTGGTTACGCGGAGGCAGGGGCGTGAGTACGCCTACCTGAAACTTATTGAAAACTACCGCGAGGGAGGCAAAATCAAGCAACGGGTTATCGCCAACCTCGGCAACATCGATCACCTCTCGCCGGAGAAGATTCAAGCCCTTATTGCCGGCCTGAGCAAGATCTGTGAGACCGCGGCCACGACCGAGGGCGGTCCTCGCCGGGCGCGCGTCCAGGAGGCGGTCGAACCGGCACGCCGGGCCTGGCAGCATCTCCGTCTCAGCGAAGTAATCAACCAGCACGTCTCCCACCGTAGACACCTTGCCGAACTCGTCGAGGCCATGGTTTTACACCTCGTCTTGCACCCTAACGAAACTCGCCCCATCGATCGCTGCTGCCCGGGAATGGTTCCGGCTCTTCGTGGACGCGACGTACCAGGAATCGAGTTTTACCACGCCATCCTTGCCCTGCACGAGCTCAGCGACCGCATCGAAAAGCACTTGCTGGATCTCCTGTACAATACGCAGCCGGCAGAAATGCTGTTCCTGAAACTGATCAACGGCGAGTTTGTGGGCAATGAATGCGGCATTACCACGACCGGCACCACTTACCAGGTTAGACCGTACCGCAAGTCGCTTGAGATGGCCGTTATCGTTCATCCTCGCGGATTGCCGGCGGGTCTCCGCGTGTTCCAGAAAGGCAGCCTGTCGGGCGAGGTTGTGGCCACGCTGGTAGAGGAACTCAAGCAGCGTTACGGGCTGTCCTGTATCGTTATCGACCACCGCAACGGCCTGGAAGAGGCACCGGCCTACCCGTACATTACCACGCTTCCACCCGCGCGGTTCGATGAGATCCCCCTGGGCAACGCCGAAGTCTGGCGCGACGAAAGCGCCTTCCGCTTTGGCGAAACTCTCTGGGCACGCGACATCAAGCAGCCGCAGGCGCGGTACCTGGTTTGCTACGACCTTTCGCCAGAGGCTCCATCTGATCAGGCAATTGAAGAGCGCATCGCCCACGCGCTCGCCGAACTGGAGCGGCTTAAGACGGCGGTAAAAAACCGCTCGCTGAAGCGGGAGAAGACCATCCTCAAGAAAACAGCCGCGGTACTGGCCAAGTACAATTGCGAGCAATATCTTACCTGCACATATAACCGGGAAAAGAATACGCTGCAGGTCCGGCGGCGGGAGGAGGTGATTAAGAGAGATAAGGCGCTTGGTCGGACGGAGGTATTGAAAACCAATCTGGCGACCCTGCCGGCGCCGGAGATCGTCGGGGCCCATCGCCGGTGCCAGGAACTGAAGCAGCGGTTGGCTATCGTTGCCGACTGCACGCGCATTCCCGTTATTTATCCCTATGCCGACCATCAACACGGCCCGGCGTTTATTTCCGGCCAGGCCTTCATCTATTTATTGAGTTACCTGGTGGAAAAAATTAGCCCCGAAAGGGTTGATGCCCGTGCTCGATAGCCTGTATCTTTACGTGCGCGAGTTGTACGATACCGGCGGATATGTGTACGGTCTCTTTGTGCTTGCGATGGTCGTCGCCCTCGGTGCCGGTTTGGGAGTGGGCCAGGAGGTCCTGCTCCGGAAGCTAGAGGGAAGGGGGTATCCCGATGTACCTACCTCTGGCTGAGATGTTTATCAATCCTCTGGCGTTATTCACGATCGCCCTGGGGATAGGGGTGCTGACCCGGCTCAGCAGTCCTGCAGGATTGCTTGCCGTCGTTCCCGCCCTTACGGTTTTCGGAATGCCGCCGAGTTTCTCGGTTGGTACCGGTATCGCCCACCTGTTCGGACGCGGTATTGTAAGCACCTTCAGGGAAAACCTGTTCACCGGTTTCGACTGGCGCCTGGGCATTACGCTGGGGATGCAAGCCGCCGCCGGCGTCAGCCTGGGTAAGGTGGTGCTTCTCACCCTGGCTGCCGCGAATACCAGCGGCCCGGTTCTCCGGTGGCTATACGTCACGGTGCTCCTGGTAGCGATCGCGGCGCTTTTTCGGCCGCGTGCGGCCGCGGCCGTTACCAGCCGGCAAAGATCGGCATTAATCCCTTTCCTCAGTCTCGGTACGGGGTTCCTTACGGGGCTGGCCGCGGTACCCGTGGTGCTCTACCTCATTCCCGGCTTAATCCGGCTCGGTGTTCAACCCGTGACGGCACGGAGTGCGGGAACGCTGGCGGCCATCCTGGCCTACGCCTGGGGGACGTTCACCTTCGCCTTCGGCGGGCGGGCCGAAGTTCTCGTCGCGCTCTTGCTGGTGGTCGGCACCTGCGGCGGCAGTACTCTGGGTGCGCTTGCCGCGCGCAAGATGTCGCGTCCGGTGGCACGCTCCTCCATCGCGGCAGCGCTTTTCGCGGTCTGCGCCGCGGTAGTTTTGCGTCACTTCGGTTTTACAACCCCCGCCGGGTATTTGCTGTGGGGAGCGATGGGGATCTGTTTTATGGCCGCGCTCATCCGGGCGCTTGTCGGCACGCCGCAACCGGCCCCGGTCGCGGCCCCGCTCGGTAACAACCGGTACTAGGCCCGGGCCGGCGGCGTGTTGTCATGCCCGGGTTGTCACTACGTTTTCAGGAGAGGTTGCAAAACTCTATCAGCCAAAAAAGAGATCGCCCGCTTTTAGAAAAGCCCAGGGACCGCGAAAAACGAGCGTAAGGCGAAGTTTTGAGCGGTCTCCTAAAAGGAGTGAGCAGGAATGATGCTTAACACACAGCGGACAGATTGGCGGAGAATAACCTTCATTCTGCTGGGCCTGGCCTTGTTCGCTCTTTTCTATTTCTTGCCGCCGCTCTCGCCTGCTATCGACCCGGCGGGCAAGGCCTTTCCCCTCTCGCGTGAGGCCCAGCTGGCCATCGGCCTGTTTCTTTTGGCCGGCACCTGGTGGGTTTTTGAGGTCATCCCCATCGGCGCCACCAGTATCGTCATCGGCATCGTGCAGGCCATGTTCCTGATTCGTCCGGCAAAAGAGGCGTTCCGGGACTTTTTCGATCCCTCGGTTATGTTTATTCTCGGTTCGCTGATGCTCGGACTGGCGTTCACCAAGGCGGGACTGACCCGCAGACTGGCGTTCAGGATGCTGAGCGTCGTGGGCGAGAACACCAGGCTCATTCTGCTGGGTACCTTCGTGGTCACGGCGGCCCTGACGCACCTGATGGCCCATACGGCTGTGGCCGCCACCATGTTTCCGCTCTTGATGGTGATCATGAGCCTCTACGGCAAGGAAGAAGAGCCCTGCCGGTTCGGCAAAGCGCTGTTCATCGGCATGGCGTATGCGGCCGGAGCCGGCAGCATGTGCACCTTCCTGGGCGCCGCCCGCACCCCGGTGGCGGCGGGGTTCTACAAGGAGTTCACCGGCCAGGAATTAACGTTTCTCCAGGTCTCCAAGGCCATGGTGCCGTACGGCTGGGTAATGGTGTTCATCATCTGGGTTCTGCTGGCCTACGTCTTCTTCCGTCCGGAGGAAAACCGCATTCCCGGCCTCAGAGAGCGGGTCAAGGAAATGTGCGCGCAGCTGGGACCGATCACCTGGCAGGAGATATTCGTAATAGTTGTTACTGCCGGTGTTGTCATTACGCTGGCAATACAAAATTTTGTCCCTGCGCTGGCCGAAGTAAACCGCTCAGTACCGATGTTGATCGCGGGCGCGCTCTTCTTCCTGACCAGGATGTTTACCGTAGAAGACCTCGAAAAGCGCATTCCGTGGAACATCCTGCTTCTCTTCGGCGGCGCCATGAGTATGGGCTTCTGCCTCTGGCAAACCGGGGCAGCGCAATGGATGGCCGTCAAGTGGCTGGCAATGTTTAAAGATGCTCCCTGGCTGTTCTTCGTATCCGCCATGTCCGTGCTGGTTATCGCGTTAACTAACTTTATCATGAACGTGGCCGCCATCGCCATAACCCTGCCGGTGGGGTTGGTAATCGCCGGCTACCTTGGCGTCAACCCGGAACTCATCTTGTGGGCTTCCCTGGCCATGGCAGCGCTCCCCTTCATGCTTTTGGTTGGGGCTGCGCCAAACGCCATCGCCTACCAGTCGAGGCAGTTTTCCACGGCAGAATTCTTTATAACGGGTATTCCGTTCACGGTTATTGCCGTACTTTTAGTCGCCTTATTCGCCGTTACCGTCTGGCCATTGCTGGGCATCCCGGCTCTGGTTAGGTAGAAAGTCAGGTAGAAAAAGGGCGGGCCGCGTGGCCCGCCCCCAACCCGGTATAAGTGTAAAGGAGGAACGCCTGTATGTTGCGCAAAAACCCGCTTACATCCTGGGCATGCACCCCCGTGCAGCCCTCGGTAGACAGGACCGCCTACGTGGACGAAACGGCGGTGATCATAGGGGCGGTGACCATTGGCCCGCGAGCGATTGTATGCCCGTACGCCGTTCTGCGCGCCGACGAAGGGTTTCCCATCGTGATAGGCGAAGCATGCAATATCCAGGACGGCGTGATCGTCCACGCCCTCAAGGGGTCAGGGGTCGAGGTCGGCCCGCGGGTTAGCCTGGCTCACGGAGCCATCGTGCACGGCCCCTGCACCATCGGTTCCGGCACCTTTGTCGGCTTCCGCGCCGTCCTGTTAAGGACGAACATCGGCAGCTACTGCTTTATCGGGCACGGCGCAGTCGTTCTCGGCGTTGACATACCCGACGGCCTTTACGTACCGCCTGGAACGCTATTGACAAAGCAGGCTGACGTAGAAAAACTCTTGCCCGTCCCGGAAGAACTGCGGGCTTTTGCCGAAGAAGTGGTAGAAGTGAATTTGGAACTTGCCAAAGGATACAGGGGCTTACGACCTTAAGCCAAGCGCCTTAATCATCCTTGAGGGAACTTAAGGAGGTATGAACCCAATGCACGAACAGGCCCAGGTCTGGCTGGCTTCAGCCGTCTTCCTCGTCACCTATGCGGTCATCGTTTCCGAAAAGATCCACAGGGCGGTCGCGGCCTTCTGCGGCGCCGCCATCCTGGTGCTGGCCGGTATTATGACCCCGGAGCGGGCGGTGCACGCCATCGACTGGAACACCATCGGTCTTTTGGTCGGCATGATGATCATCGTCGGTGTCACCCGGGAGACGGGCGTGTTCGAGTACCTGGCCATCAGGGCCGCTAAAATGGCCAGGGGCCGCCCGCTGGCCATCCTGGCCGCGCTGGCCGCGGTCACGGCCATCCTGTCAGCCTTTCTCGACAACGTGACCACCGTGCTCCTGATCGTGCCGGTAACCTTTGCCATCGCCCGCAAACTCGAGGTCAGCCCCCTCCCCTTTCTGATCACCGAGATCCTGGCCTCGAACATCGGCGGCACGGCCACCCTGATCGGCGACCCGCCGAACATCATGATCGGCAGCGCCACCCACCTGGGCTTTATGGATTTCGTCATCAACCTGACGCCGGTGGTCGTACTGATCCACGTCGTGACCATTTTTATCCTGCAAATAATTTACCGGAAGCAGTTCCGTGTGCCGCCGGAAGTTCAGAACCGTATCTTCGAGTTCGACGAGCGGCAGGAGCTTAAAGACATGATCCTGCTCCGCAAGTGCCTGGTCGTCCTGGGCCTGACCATCCTGGGGTTCGTCCTGCACCAGTACCTTCACCTGGAGTCGAGCGTTATCGCCCTTTCCGGGGCCAGCCTGCTTTTGCTCGTGACCCGCGCCGAGCCGGAGCATCCGCTGCACGCGGTGGAGTGGCCCGTTATCTTCTTTTTCATCGGGCTTTTCGTGGTGGTAGGCGCCCTGGAAGAGGTCGGGGTAATCAAGATGCTAGCCGAATACGCCATGGAAGTCACCGGCGGGGTGATCATCCCCACCGGGATGCTGATCATGTGGCTCTCGGCCATCGCCTCGGCCTTCGTGGACAACATCCCGTTCGTGGCCACCATGATTCCCTTAATAAAGGACATGGCGGAGATCGGGAACATCACGGGGGATTGCCTGGATTATCTCTGGTGGTGCCTTTCCCTGGGAGCCTGTCTGGGCGGCAACGGCACCATAATCGGTGCCTCGGCGAACGTGGTCGTGGTGGGCATGGCGGAGAAGCGCGGCCAGCCGATTACTTTCGTCGGTTTCCTGAAGATCGCCTTTCCGCTGATGATTATGTCCATAATTATTTCCAGCGGCTACATGCTGCTCTGGTACATCCTGCCCACGGGG
>ENA-ORXB01000365-ORXB01000365.1-sediment-metagenome-genome-assembly--contig:-NODE-365-length-95447-cov-8.558373_pt1 | contig 95447 bp, 69 predicted proteins | sample MGYA00237863_ERZ511475 | MGnify/ENA primary metagenome ERZ511475 (study PRJEB26305, sample SAMN06343858) | sediment metagenome | isolation source: hot spring sediment | place: Canada: British Columbia...
TAAGTGCTGTTCCGCGCTCCACAGCACTTAACTAATTTCTTACTTTAACCATTTACACAAAACTCTTTACACACCCGTAAAGATAATATCATATTATGTCTAATTGAAAAAGTAGAATATACTAACACAACTAAAAGCAATGGTAGGAAGTGTCCTAAATGTGGTTCAAAAATGGTTTTAAGAAGAGGAAGGTATGGTAAATTTTATGGTTGTTCAAAATTTCCATTTTGTAGAGAAACAATAAAATATTAATGTTTTAAACTTACTTGAAAATTATTTTTATTTCTAAATATAGTGATTTCAATATGAAGTCTAGATTAATAAGGGAAAATTGAAATGATACATATGATAGAATTCAGAAGCAATATTTTTTAAAATAAGTTTTAATTTTAGTTATAATGTACCTCTTGAATAAATTTTTTCTCGATTAACTAATATTCAAAATTTATTTAATTACAATTCTTATACTTTCTCCTTCGCTTTCATTTTGATGTCTATCCAGTGCAGTGATTACGTATGTTATTTCACCAACCAAATTTTTGTTAAGTTGATCAACAAATTTTTCTTTCTTTGGCAGGATTATTTTAATAATGTTCATGGGATTATCTAAGTTGACTTCTTCGTTAACAAATCTGTAGATAACATAACCATAGGCAGTTTCTGCCTGGGAATTAATTTCTGGTTCTTTCCATTCAAGAGTAATTCGAATTGAGTCTTTTTGAATATTTAAGTTTTGAATTTTATTTGGTGGAACTGAATCAATCCATTTCATTGTGGGAAGTAAAGCCGGAAATTGATAGAAATTGTTTTTGAGACTATCCAGTAAACCACCTTGATTTTCATAAATTGCTTTTGCACTGAAATGTACTTCACCATAAACATTTTTGTGCTTTCTATTTAATTCAATTTGATTTCCTATCTCAAATCCTTTCGAAATAAATTGACGGGATTGAAATCTACTGGAAAAAAGTCCAACATAGAGATGTCGGTCTTCAACAACTGAATCCCACCAGGGTAATAATTTGCTATATGGTGCTTTTGGGTGTTCTCTTTCCCAGTAAAGTTGAGGTGTAATGTAGTCAATATATTTTTCTCGTATCCAGGTTAATGGGTCACAATAAATAATGTGATAAGAATTAAATCCATCTGTTCCTGCATATTTATTTTCAACTATACCAAAAGGACTGATACCAAATTTTACATAAGGTTTATAAGTTTTGATAATTTGATAAATTCTTTTCATTAAAGAATTGATATTGTCTCTTCGCCAATCATCGATGTTTGTAAATCCGCGATTGTATTTCACGAAGGTTAATGAATCTTCATTTGTAATTTTTGGTGTGTAGGGATAAAAGTAATCATCAAAGTGAATTCCATCTACATCATATCTTGTTAAAACATCAACTATAACATTTAAAATGTAATTCTGAACTTCTGGATTACCCGGATCTAACATTTTGTATTTGCCAAAGGATAGAATCCATTCAGGTTTTGTTTTAGAAATATGTTTATAAAATCTTTCGTAAGCACCAGTATCACTTTCAACTCGATATGGATTAAACCAGGCATGTAATTCCATTCCTCTTGAGTGAGCTTCAGAAATTGCAAATTCAAGTGGATCGAAAAATGGTTCTGGTGATTTACCCTGTTCATTTGTTAACCAGTATGACCAGGGTTCATAATTTGACTGGTATAATGCATCGCCTTCAGTCCTGACCTGAAAGAAAACTGCGTTAATGTTTGCTTCTTTTAATTTATCAAAGATTTGAACTAACTCGGCAATTTTTTGTCCCGATGTGGAAGTCCTGCTTCTTGGCCAATCGATATTACCAACAGTTGCAATCCAGACACCACGAAATTCTCGTTTCTTTGTTAGAGTTTCTCCTGTAATGGTATGAACTAAGGTTAATGCAATTAGAAAAATAGCTAATGATTTATTCATTTTGTTCCTCATAGTTGTGGATAATCGAAATTGATGCGATAAGAAATTCCATCTGGTAAATTCTTTGAGTACGATCTAAATTTTTTGTTTATATCTTCAAAGAAGAATTTATCTACAATATAGAATGAAACAATATCACTTCCACAAATTACATTTTCATAAATTTTCCATTCACCAATTTTAATCCAGCTCTCAGGTGGTGATATTTTTCCCTGAAACCATGTATCGTAAATAATTGCGAGTTTTACATTTTCTCTATTAACGAGTTTTTCAATAAAACTTGTATTATAAATTTTACTTCTCTTTGCATTTAAAACATCTAAGTTTGCCAGTCCAAATAAATCAATACATCTAACATCAGCGTAATAACAAACAGCTCCAATATCATTCAACGCAATGGTGTAATTATTAAAGTACTTGCTTATAAATTTTGCCATTTGAAATTGTTGTTGATAAATGTTCTTGCTCGCCTGTGGAAGTAAACGTAAAGAGAAATATTCTCTTTCAATAAAATTGTAGATTACTAAGATTAATAACAGATTTAAAATGGTCTTATTTATAAAATTATAAATTCTACTATTGAAGGGATTAATTTTTATTACATATCTTTTTGAGATAAAAAATATCAACACCATTCCCATTAATATAAGATAAGTCTCGTATCTGTAGAACCAACCAAATTTTGCGAATAGAAGATGAAAAACAAAAGATAAAATTAGAATGAAAAAATAGATAAAGGCATCCCTTCGTATTTGAAAATTTATTTTAATCAAGATCACTAAAAATAATGCGGGAAGAACAATGAGTAATAAATTTTTGATTTTAAATAAAAATTTAATCAAGCTCTTGAATGTTATTAAGTATAAATCTATTTGAGGTGGAATAGAAAAATTACTTTTCAGAAAAAGTGTATTCGGGAATAAGTACCAGCCATTTTTAATAGAAATTAAACCATATATTAAGATTGACAGAATTGTTATGAGAATTATTTTCAAACTGTTTGAAAAATTTTTTCGGTAAAGTGTAACTAAAATCACAGCAGAAATCGGGAACAGACTTTCGTATCTGGTCATAACCAGGAAAGGAATCATAATTAACATTTTTTTGAATTGTGAATTCTTTTTCTCCACATTGGTATTATTACTATCGTATTGAATAAAAGCATTGATGAATAATAAAATCAATAAACAGTGTAGTGTGTGTTCAAGACCTAAAAAGGTGAGTACAATCAATGGAATAAAAAATATCGCCATTACTAAGAGTGTGAAAGTTTCGTAATTATTCAGATTATAAAGCTTCGCATAACGATTCAAGTAATAAAGTACAAATAGTGAAATGATAAAATTTAAAATTAGAGGCGAATAATCATTTACTCCAAAAATGAAGTAAGTTATTGATAAGATAAGTGTCCATAATGGAGATGAGCTTGTTGATGTAAATTTGTATTGGTCAATACCCCAGACTCCATATTTAGAAAAATTTTTAGCAATTGCCATATGCACGTATGTATCGTCCAGAGGATAAACAAAATGATTATCAGTATACTGAATGATAATTATAAAATAAGCCAGGCAAAGAGATGTGTAGATAAAAATTGAAAATATTAAGGGAATATTTGGTGATGATAGAAACTTATCAATTATTTTCATGAATGATTTATTTTTTAACTGAAATTTAATAAAAATTAAGGATTGAGCATTCAATTTTATTCAGGCTTTTACACAATTACATCGGCACAATAATTAATTTCTAAGATTAAGTGAAATACTTCTTTTATTTAATAGGGTAGATGAATCAAAGGCTGGAATGTTGACTAATTACTTACGAATGATGGTTACTTTAGAAAAATTTGAGTTTAAATTTAAACTGATTCTATGATTTGATTTTTCAAAGTTTTCACTTTGAAAGGTATGGTCATCAACTTTCTCAATTCCTTCGTAATGAAAAGAAGAAAAATTTTTATCTGTCTCAATTGAAACTCCTATTGAATCGGGCACATAGAGTTGCAGTTTCGAGAAATTTATTTCTAAATCGACTTTACAATTATCATTCTTAGGATTTAGAAAAATTTTGCAGTTAGAAAAATTACTTTCAAAAGTTAATGCTTTCAAATTGATTTGCTGAAGGTTAAGGTCATTATCAACAAAATTATTAGTGAAATTTAAGTTCCATTCAGGTTCTGGATGAATTGTAAGTTTTAAGTGATTAGATTTTTTAGAAGGGAAAAATCTCATTCGTTTAGTATCATTTGATATTAATCTGTAATCTGAGATTGAATCAGTTATTTCTCCATCGAAATAATAATTCCCTTTTCGAACAATGATTTCACCATTTATTAATTTTTGTGTATCTGTGTTTAGTTTGAAATCTCCAAAATCATAATCTATCGTTAGATATGATTTTTTAATTGAAGGGGTGAAATTCTGTGAAATGGTTTCTCTTTTTTCTTTTAATGAATCTCTATAGAACCTCATATGATGACAGGAAATATTTTCAAATATTAAAACGTATACTAACAACGCGAGTAAAATCGCTGAGATTATCACTATCAAAGAATTAGCCAGTTTATTTTTGATTAGTACTCTTAAACCAATGAGGATTAAAATAACTGGCCAGAAATTGATTATTGAATTAAAGTCCAGCGATAAATCTGTATAATTAAAAAGAAGCATTAAACCGCCGAGAACAATCAGAAATACTCCCCAGAATAAATGATTTGATTTCATATTTAACCTCTTGAGTTTTTAATACTTTCAAAAATTAGATATATACCAATCATTATTAAGATTAAGGGAAAAGTCAGTTCTAAATCGAAAGCGGGAATTAAATTATCCAGAAGTAAAATTAATCCAAGTATCAACAACACAAAACCAAAGATTGTTTTAGCATCTCTTTTCTTTGTGATTACCAGATTTGTATCTGTTTGAAGATTATCTTGTTCTTCATCAGTTGTTTTGTTTATTGTTTCATCAAAAACTACTGGTTCCTGTGGAACGATTATCAGTAACAATAAGTAGAGTAACAATCCTGATCCATGGAAAAAAGCAAGAAATACAAAAAGTACTCTAATCAAAACCGGATCTACTTCGAAATAATCTCCGAGACCGCCACAAACACCACCAATAATTTTATTTGAACGAGAACGATATAATTTCTTTTTCATTGTTAACCTCAGTTTTAGTTTTTAGACGAATGGTTATCAAGAATGTTGCAAAGAACTTAAAATTTTACTATCCCGAATACTAAATAACTGAATAGATATAAACTTATCGTAATTATAATCCAGGCTACAATATCGAGAATAAAACCTGCTCGAACCATATCTGTGATTTTTATAAATCCACTACCATAGACTATTGCATTTGGTGGAGTCGCTACTGGAAGCATAAACGCCATTGAGGCTGCAAGAGTTGCAGAAATAGCTAATAATTTCCCATCAATACCTAAAGCAATTGAAATGGATAAAAGTATCGGAACCATCATTGAAGTTACGGCAGTATTCGAGGTAACCTCAGTGAGTAAGTCCATAAAAATTACTACTACTAAAACAATGACGATTGGATGAGGCTGTCCTGCTATTTTGAGTACAGTAGTTGCAATCCAACCTGCCAATCCTGTTCTAAACATCGCATCGGATAGAGCAATTCCTCCACCAAAAAGAAATAATGTTCCCCAATCAACAAATTTTGAATCTTTCCAATCGAGAACAAATTTTTTTGATTTCCAATCGACAGGAATAGTGAAAAGTAAAATTGCAATACTCAATGCAATTAAACTCTCATCGAAATTTTTTATTTGAGTATATATCTGATCAGGAAGAATTATATTCCAGAAAGGATTACTAATCCACAAAATCAAAAGAAGAACAAATCCAATTAATGTAAATTTTTCACCTTTTGAGATTGGACCCATCTCTTTTTTCAAATTCTTGATATAATCTTTACCACCTGGAATATTTTTTATTTCAATCGGGAAAACTTTTAATAAAATAAACCATGTGACTGGAATTAAGAGAAAAGTAATTGGCAATCCTATCTTTAACCACTCAAGGAAATTAATATCATAATTACCAGAAGTTCGGAGAATGGAAACGCAGATACCATTTGGAGGAGTACCTATCAGTGTTGCAACTCCACCGATTGAAGAACCATAAGCAATTGAAAGAGCAAGAGCTTTTGAAAAATTTTTTGTGTCGGAATTTTTTGTGATGTTTACTATTCCAATGACAAGTGGTAAAAGCATTGCTGTGGTAGCCGTATTTGAAATCCACATCGAAATGAATGCTGAGATTAATAGAAGGGCAAGAATTATTAAGGATGGATTGTCTGCAAGATTTTTGAAACTCAGAATAGAATATGTTAAGCGTCTATCGAGATTCCACTTTTGCATGGACCTTGCAATTAAAAATCCACTCAGAAAAAGAAAAATTATTGGATTAGCGTAATTAGCTAAAACATTCTTGCCATTAAATTCAATTATCTCGTTGTTCATAATTCCTTTGACATTGAATAAAGGTAAAATTACTGCAGGCAGTAGAGCAGTAACAGGAATGGGAATGGCTTCAGTTATCCATAGTATGACCATCGTAAAAAGTAAAGCTGTGACGATTTTCATTCCAAAAGCAATCTGTTGTATCTGATTAAAATCTAAATTTGCATAGTTGTTCGAGACATATTCGATATAAGTTTGTGGTGTCGGAATTAAAAGAAATGTAAAAAAAGTAATTGGGGCAAGAATGAAACCAATTGCATTTCTGATTTCATCGAATTTTGAAAAGTTGTTTATCATTTTGCGTTTGCCTTTAGAATTTGGATTATGTCGGAAATAACTTCAATGGTATAATCAATTTCATCTTCTGAAGTAAGATGACTGAATGAAAATCTCACAGCTGAAGATGAACGCTTCTCATCAAAGCCCATTGATAAGAGAACATGAGAAGGTTCAAGTACTCCACTTGTGCAGGCAGACCCACTTGAACAGGCAACACCACGAATTGCAAAATTCATAATTAAAGTATTTTCGTCTACCTCAAAATGTTCTGGATTAAATGAAATGTTCAAGATGTATGGAGATGATTTTTCCTTGGGAGAATTAAATAAAATGTATTCGTTGAACTGTTCAAGTTTCTTCAGAAAATAATTTTTGATATTTAAAACTCTGTCATGGTTTTCTTCAATTTTTGAATTAATTATTTGAGCTGCTTTTGCCATTCCGATTATTCCCGGTACATTTTCAGTTCCGCCACGTCTATTTCTTTCTTGCGAACCACCAAAAATGATAGGGGAGATTGGCGTTTCAGTTCGAATGAAAAGGAAACCTGCTCCCTTTGGACCATAAATCTTATGTGATGATGCTGATAATAAGTCGACCTTCAATTCTTTCAGATCAATTTTTGTTTTTCCAAAACTTTGAACTGCATCAAGATGAAAAATTATCTTTCTTTCGCTGGTTATTTCAGAAATTTCTTTAACAGGATTGATTGAACCTGTTTCATTGTTAATATGAATTAAAGAAATCAGGGCAGTTTTATTAGTAATGCTAGAAATTAAATTCTCAACATTTATAATTCCATCTTTATCGGGCTTGAGATAAAGAACTTTAAATCCTTGTGTTTCAAGATATTTGCAGGTTTCAAGTGTGGCGTGATGTTCTGCTAATGAAGTAATTATTTCGTCTTTACCTGTTTCAGCTCTGATGGTGAGTGCTGACCCGATCAAAGCAAAATTGATTGATTCAGTTCCACCACTTGTGAAATAAATTTCACTTTGTCTTGCATTTAAGATTTTTGCAATATCATCTCTGGCAATTTCGATTGCGGCTCGAGTTTCCTGACCAAATTTATGTATTGATGATGGATTGCCGAATTTGTCTCTCAGGTATGGGAGCATAGCATCCAGAACTTCTGGAATGACTGGTGTCGTTGCGGCATAATCAAGATAAACATCACGATATTTTTTCATTTACTATCACATATGTCTGTTAATATTTTAATTCCTTCAAGCACAAGTTCGAATTCAAGGAATGTATTCAAGGAAGATTTTGAAGCTATTAATTTTGAAAATCCACCAGTCAGAATAATTTTTACATCATCATTTAGTTCATTACTAATTCTTTTGACCATTCCTTCAAAGGCATCAAGTGCACCAAACATAATTCCGCTTTGCATGTTTGATACAGTATTTGTCCCAATAACTTTCTCAGGGAATTTAAGTTCTACTTCAGGTAGTTTTTCAGCAGCTTGAAAAAGTGCTTTAGCTGAAGTTTGAATTCCTGGTGCAATAACTCCTCCAATGAAATTGCCTTCCTTAGATATAACATCATAAACTGTAGCAGTTCCAAAATCCACAATGATTAGAGGTCCACCATATTTTTTATATCCCGCTACAACATTACAAATCCTATCGGCTCCAACTTCTGATGGATTATCCACAAGCAACTTAAAAGGTAAATTTATATTGGGTGTAATAAAAAATGATTTTTTATTAAAGAGTTGTTCAATTATTTCTTCAAGAATATTATCAACTGAAGGAACTACAGAAGAAATTCCCACATTGTTAATTTCGGAAAAATCAATATTTAAAGATTGAAACGTTGTATTTAAGAAATCACTTAAAACTTCTTTATCGTGAAGTGCTTTGGTTGATATTCTAAAAGTAAATTTAATTTTGTCGTCTTTAAAAATTCCGAATGTTGTATGTGTATTTCCTGCATCAATTGCTAAAAACATAAACTTACTCTTTGATTGTTGTAATTTCGCCAGAGTTAAAAATTAATGTTTGTGTTTCTGTTTTAAGAATTAATTCTCCATTTTCAGTTATGTCTGAAAAATTTCCAGTAAAAACTTTATTATCAAACAAAATAGAAATTCTTTTATCAATAGAAAAACATTTTGATTTATATTCATTATAAAAATACTCTGGTTGATTTAAGAATTTATTCCAGTTATTTGCAAGTTCATCCATTATCCTGGCTAAAAGTTTTTCACGATTTATATCATTGCCAGTAATTAACTTTAGTGAAGTTGCTCTATTAGAAATCTCTTCAGGAAATTCAGTCTGATTACAATTTATTCCAACTCCAATAATAATGTTCACCAGTCCGGTACTTTCAATAGTATTTTCAATCAAAACCCCGCAAAATTTTTTCTTGTCTAAGAGCAAATCATTAGGCCATTTGATTTCAACAGTAATTTCGAAAAGATTTTCAATTGCTTTTGCAATTGTTACTGAACAAAGAAAATTTAATTTATTCAAGAGTGTTAATTGAAAATTTTCAAATCCGAGGCTGAACATTAAGTTCTCACCTTTTTTAGATATCCATTTTCGATTAAATCTTCCTCGCCCAGCACTTTGATAATCTGCAATGATTAAGGTTCTGTCTTTGGTGGTTAAATTCTTTAAATAGTTATTGGTCGAATCAATTTCTTCGAAGTGCTCGATTCTCTTCAAAAAATCTTTGCGGGTTAGATATGTCTCAAATGTCTTTAAGTTGAAATTCATATTTCAATATTATTAAAGCTCTTATTGATTAACAATAAATTTGTAGTGCTGCATTTTGAATTAACAATTTTGTATATGACTAAAATATCCTGCATTAATTTTTATTTTAAATAATTCCGGGCATTTATCTTTTTTCTTTGATTAAGTTAAAATGAGATAGAAGACATTTGAAAATGAAAGAAGTAAAATAAATATAAAATAGTGTCAGAGATTTGACATAAAAGAAGAACTCTGACATAGAGCTGACAAGATAATGACAACTTGTCATTAGTAAATCCTGTCAAACCTCAAAAAATGAATAAAAAATTAGGTTTTTGTCTGGCACAATGATTGAAATTTATAAAGCGAAAAACAATTAAAAACAAGAAAGGAGGTGAATGAATATGACATTAATTAAATTCAATCCTTTCAAAGAACTTGAAACCTTGAGCGAAAGAATGAAAAGTTTATTCGATGAATTACCAACTGCTTTCACCTGGGATTTTACTTCAAACTTTTATCCAAGAGTTGATATCTCTGAAGACGAGAATAATGTTTATGTAACTGCTGAAATCCCGGGTGTAGATAAGAAAGATGTTAAAGTTACATTGCAGGACAATGTCCTGACAATTGAAGGTGAAAAGAAATCTGAAGTTAAGGATGAGAAAAAGAATTATTACAGAATAGAGAGAACCTATGGTTCCTTCTGCCGAAGCTTTGCTTTACCGGCTGAGGTAGATCCTGATAAGGTCAAAGCTAAATATGAAAATGGTATGTTGATGATTGAGGCTGCAAAGAAGGAACCAACACCAGCTAACAAGAAATTAATTGAAATCAAATAACGAGTGTATTAAGGTGGGTTTAAAACCCACCTATTTTAATTTAATAACATTTAAAGAAAGGAGTTTCAAATATGGGAAAAATAATTGGTATTGATTTAGGAACTACAAATTCCTGCGTCGCTGTGATGATTAACAACGAACCTGTTGTTATTCCAAACTCTGAAGGTGGAAGAACAACACCATCAGTAGTTGCATTTACAAAAACTGGTGAAAGATTAGTCGGTCAAAGTGCAAAAAGACAGGCGATAACCAATCCTAAAAATACAGTTTTCTCTATTAAAAGATTTATGGGTAGGAGGTATGAGGAGGTTGGTCACGAAATTAAACTTGTTCCTTACGAAGTTGTAAATGAAGGAGGACTGGCTCGAGTAAGAATTGGGGATCGAGTTTACACACCTCAAGAAATCTCTGCAATGATACTTCAGAAAATGAAGAAGACAGCAGAAGATTATCTGGGTGAACCAGTGACTGATGCGGTTATCACTGTCCCGGCTTATTTCAATGATTCCCAGAGACAGGCGACTAAAGAAGCAGGTGAGATTGCAGGTTTAAATGTAAGAAGAATAATTAATGAACCGACAGCTGCAGCTTTGGCTTATGGTCTGGATAAAAAACATAAAGATCTGAAAGTTGCTGTTTATGACCTGGGTGGTGGAACATTTGATATTTCGATTCTTGAATTAGGCGATGGTGTATTTGAAGTAAAAGCAACAAATGGTGATGGTCATTTAGGTGGTGATGATTTTGATCAACGATTAATTGATTATATGGCTGATGAGTTTCTAAAACAAGAAGGTGTTGATTTAAGAAAAGATCCAATGGCTTTGCAGAGATTGAAAGAAGCAGCTGAAAAAGCAAAAATCGAACTTTCTGGACAATTGCAAACTGAAGTTAATTTACCATTCATAACTGCAACTGCCGATGGGCCAAAGCATCTCCAGATGACAATTACTCGTGCTAAATTCGAACAGCTTGTGGATGATTTGATTAAACGAACAATTGAACCTTGCAAAAAAGCTCTTGCCGATGCTGGTCTAACTCCAAATCAGATTGATGAAGTAATCCTTGTTGGTGGTTCAACCAGAATTCCAAAGGTACAGCAAATAGTAAAAGAACTCTTTGGTAAAGAACCACATAAAGGTGTAAATCCTGATGAGGTTGTCGCTGTAGGTGCTGCAATTCAAGGTGCTGTTTTAAGTGGTGAGATTAAAGATGTTCTGTTGCTCGATGTTACTCCATTATCACTTGGAATTGAAACGCTTGGTGGAGTGATGACAGTTCTTATTCCTGCTAACACTACTATTCCAACAAGAAAGAGTGAAATTTTCTCGACTGCTGCGGATAATCAAACATCTGTTGAGATTCATGTGCTTCAGGGTGAACGACCGATGGCAATTGATAACAGAACTCTTGGAAGATTTATTCTTGATGGAATTCCACCAGCACCAAGAGGTGTTCCACAAATTGAAGTAACTTTTGATATTGATGCCAATGGTATTTTACATGTCTCAGCAAAGGATAAAGCAACTGGTAAAGAACAGAGTATTAAAATCACAGCTTCGACTGGCTTGAGCAAAGAAGAAATTGAGAAGATGAAACGCGATGCTCAAGAGCATGCTGCTGAAGATAGAAAACGAAAAGAAGAAGCTGAACTTAAAAACCAGGCTGACAATTTAATATTTACTACTGAAAAGCAACTCAAGGAATATGGTGATAAATTATCTCCCGATATGAAAACCAGAATACAAACAGCCCTTGATCAGTTGAAAGAAGCTCATAAATCAGGAATCATTTCTGACATTAAAGCTAAGATGGATGCATTGAATAGTGTCTGGAATGAGGCAGCTACTCAAATGTATCAGTCTGCAGGTAGTTCTACTACGGGTAGTCAGAATTATTCTGGTTCTTCTTCCACTCAGAGTGAGAAGAAAGAAAAAGATATAGAAGATGCATCTTATGAAGTAATTGATGATGATAAAAAATAAAATGGAGGAATTACAATGAACAACATTGAAACGAAAAATGAATCCCAGAACTGGGAAAGACTGATTGAAACAGAACCCCTTGTAAAACCAGTTATTGATATAATTGAAAATGATGATGACTTTATAGTGAAGGTTTATATGCCTGGAGTTAGCAAGGATAATATTTATCTCAAACTGGAAGATGATGTGTTAACAATTTTCGGGAAAGTTGATTTAAATCATGTTGAAGATGAGAGATTTCTTTTAAGAGAGAAAAGTTATGGTCATTACTATAGACAGCTAACTCTTTCCGATAAGATTGATACTACAAGGATAGAAGCAAAACTGGAAAACGGTTTATTGAACATTATCCTGCCAAAACATGAAAGCATAAAACCAAAGGTAATTTCAATAAACTAAAATTTTTGAAGGGGGTTTATTGGCAGAGGCGGTCATTGTACCGCCTTTTTTGTTTTTATGAAAATTCATGAATCATATTCCTACTCATTTAGGATATTCTTTCAATTTAAATTTGCTTAATGTTCGAATTGTAATTCAGGAATTGTCCAAAAAGCTTTATGAAGGCATCAAGAGGAATATAACCACGAAACAATCTTTCTATTTATTGTAGACGATGAGATTACTTTTATTTATCGTTTTGATATGATTACTCTCTAAATGGTTTTGCTTTCAAAGCTAAGCTTAGAATAACTCTTAATGTACAATCATTCTTATTTATTTTAAGATGACAGAAGAAATTTTTTAATATAAGATTTAATTTATTTTTAGTAGAGCTAACAATCTAAAGTTCAAATACAGAAATGAAATCGGTTAAGAATTTTTGGATAACTCCTTACATCAAAAGAAAGATTGCTTTGTCGTTTCACTCCTAACAGTGACTGGTAAAAAGAAATCAGTAGTCATTGAGAATTTAAATTTATTGGAATGAAGAAAAGTATCTTCGTCTATATGCAGAAAAAAATATGACGAAATAAATTTTCCATGAATTGTTTATCTAACCCGGTGTGGAAAAAACAACAATTTATTTCAAAACTTATCTGAACTTTATCTTTAATCTGTTTGATACAACAGCCCAATAGATGAATTTTTTTAATTCAATTGTTTATTGTCTGTTGTTTATCTATTCAGATATATCATTTATGTTTATGATTTCTTAAAACAAAAGAAAATGAATCTTTTAGTGATTTGACTCGGAAAATGCTTAATAAGTTTTATTATAAATAAAAACCCGTCCGAAAACGGACGGGTACACCAGGAGGAGTTATGAGAATAAAAGTTATCAGGAGGGCAAATATTAATAATCGTAACCACCACCTGGAGGCATTGGTGGCATTGGTTGTTCTTTCTTAGGTTTCTCAACAACAACGGCTTCAGTTGTAATAAGCATTGATGCGACTGAAGCAGCATTTTGTAAAGCTATACGAGCAACTTTAGTTGGATCAATTACACCGCTCTTCATCAAGTTCTCGAACTGCTCTGTGTTTGCATTAAATCCAAAATCATCTTTACCATCTTTAACTTTTTGTAGAACAACTGAACCTTCCCAACCAGCGTTTTCAGCAATATGACGAATTGGAGCTTCAAGAGCTTTCTTCACAATTTCAACACCAGTTCGTTGATCATCATTTTCTGCTTTAACATCAAGATTTTCCATAGCTCTAATATATGCAACACCACCACCTGGAACAATTCCTTCTTCAACTGCTGCACGTGTTGCGTGTAATGCATCTTCAACACGGGCTTTCTTCTCTTTCATCTCAACTTCGGTTGCAGCACCAACTTTCAATACAGCAACACCACCTGAAAGTTTTGCCATTCTTTCCTGTAATTTTTCTCTATCATAGTCACTGGTTGTTTTTTCAATCTGAACTTTAATTTCATTTATTCTCTTTTTGATTTCTTCTCTTTTACCTTTTCCTTCAACAATGGTAGTATTATCTTTATCAACTACAACACGAGAAGCCTGACCTAAATATGAAAGCTGAGCATTCTCTAATTTGAATCCTTTCTCTTCTGAGATAACTGTACCGCCTGTTAAAATAGCAATATCTTCTAACATTGCTTTTCTTCTATCACCAAAGCCAGGAGCTTTAACTGCACAGACTCTCAATGTTCCTCTTAATTTATTAACTACAAGTGTTGCAAGAGCTTCACCTTCAACTTCTTCAGCAATAATTAACAATGATCTACCAGATTGAGCAACTTTCTCAAGAATTGGTAGAAGATCTTTCATTGCAGAAATCTTTTTATCGTGAATTAAGATATATGGATCATCGAGAATTGCTTCCATCGTATCAGCATTGGTTACAAAATATGGTGATAAATAACCACGGTCGAATTGCATACCTTCAACTACTTCTAAAGTAGTTTCTGTACCTTTAGCTTCCTCGACAGTAATTACACCATCTTTACCAACTTTATCCATTGCCTCTGCAATAATTTTACCGATTGATTGATCGTTATTTGCTGAAATTGCACCGACCTGCTGAATTTCCTGGGATGTTTCAACTGGTTTGCTGAGCTTCTTTAAGTTATTAACAATAGCTTCGACAGCTAAATCAATTCCTCTCTTGAGGTCCATTGGATTAGCACCAGCTGTAACATTCTTTAATCCTTCAGCGAAAATTGCCTGTGCTAATACTGTAGCCGTAGTTGTACCATCACCAGCAACATCACTTGTTTTTGAGGCAACTTCACGAACCATTTGAGCACCCATATTTTCGATTGGGTCCTCAAGTTCAATTTCCTTTGCAACTGTCACACCATCTTTGGTGACAGTAGGTGCACCAAATTTTTTATCAATAACAACATTACGACCTTTCGGACCGAGTGTAACTTTAACTGCATCAGCTAATTGGTCGACACCTTTTTTAAGTTTGGTTCTTGCCTCAAGGCTAAATTCAATTAATTTTGCTGACATATTTCTTCTCCTTTATTTGTTCAACATTATTGAATAATTGCGAAAATATCTGATTCACGCATGATGAGGTATTCCTCCCCATCAATTTTGACTTCAGTTCCGGAATATTTTCCGTAGAGAACTTTGTCACCAACTTTAACAGTCATTGGAATATGTTTACCTGTCTCTTCAGAAATTTTTCCTGGACCAACAGCAACAACCTCACCTCGTTGAGGTTTTTCCTGTGCTGTATCAGGAAGATAAATTCCGCCTTTAGTTACTTCCTCTGCAGGTGCTGGTTTAATAATTACTCTATCTGCTAAAGGTTTCAAACTGAATGCTGCCATATTTTATCTCCTTATTTTGTTTTTGTTTTAATTAACCCTTACTATTAGCACTCTCTTTAATCGAGTGCTAAAATAATAAATTTTAAGATTTCAATCAAGGTATGTTTTATAGGGAGATTGCTAAGTTGTTAATGAAGTAAAAGAAATTTCTTTTGAGATTAATTATTATTTGGGTTTTACAAAATTAATTGTGGGTTTAGTATTGTTTATGATTTATTAGTAATGAACAGTATTGTGATGAAAAAAATTGAAAAGAGTAATGTGTAAATATTCTTAGATGATGAAGTCTCTTTTTGTCGAATTGAAATATTCATGTTGATATTTCCAAATTTATATTCATAACGATTTTTCTTGAATGTAGTTTGGAATCAGTTTCAGTACTTTCACTCATTATTACATATTACTTCCACCACACCAAAAGCGGGAGATTGCAATGACTTGTTATTTCTCATTACTAGTCATTGCCAGGAACAAAGTAACGAAGCAATCTTTTCTATGATATATTACAGACTATTAGTCCTTCTATCAAGTGTTTGTAGTTTCTGTCATGCTGAGCAAAGACGAAACCTGCCTGAACGTTTTAGTCATATTTCGACAGGTTCCGAATGAAATTTTTTGTTGTATTGAGAATGACATAATCTAAATCAGATTTTGAAAATATATCATTAGCTTTAAGGATTTGTCCAGAAAATAATTTTACCCGTATGAATAAAACGATTCAATTATATTTTAAAAAAATATCAAAAGTTTTTTTGTCGAATCATCACACACAATAACTTTCTTAACTTTTTGTTTAGTTAATTTTTAGATTATCGATTGGCATTGAATTAGAGAAATATTAACAAGGATAACATATAAAATAAAAAAGGCTGCCACAAAAGGGCAGCCTTGCAAGTAGCTTTGGAAGATGATTTAGTTTATATTAATTGAATAAATATCTCAAACCAATCTGAATTCTCCAAACATCATTAATTGTTGAAGTTTTACGATAACTGGATTTAATCAACTCTCCACCAATGTTTGCAAGTCTATAGAGAGCACGACCATTACTGTCAGCACCTCTTGCAATCAAAGGTTGAAGAGTAGTAAATGTTTGGCCAACACCCCAGTTCTTGTTCAAAAGATTTGTAAGATTCAAAACATCAACTCTAAACTGGAGTGAATTCTTATATCCTAAAAAGGTTTGATGGAAATCTTGAACAATACTTAAATCAGCTCTAAATGTCATTGGTAAGAAAGCAGCATTTCTTTCAGCATATTTACCACGATTCTTGCTTAAGTAAGGATCTTGATTAATGAATGCTTCCCATGCATCAGCTTGTTGTTCTGGTGTGAAGGTTATTGTATTTCCACCGATTGTAACAGTGTATTGTTCAAAATTCATTTCAGATTTATCTTTTGGAATATAAATCAAATCGTTACTTGTTCCACCGTCACCATTCAAGTCACCGGAGAAGGTATAGCTTCCATTGCCTTCTGTAAATGCATCAAGAAAGAGGGTGAAGGTAGTTGCACCAAAATCAAAGTATTCAAATTTGTAGCTAAATGCACCAAAGAATCTGTTGCCAGGAGAGTTCACTGAATAGCCAACACCAGGATTGTTTGGATTTCCGGAATGTTGATTATTATTCCAGCTACCAAATGCGATTGAACCTGGATCGATTGTGTTCTTAGCTACTCCATAACTGTAACCAACTTTTGCATACCAGTTATTTGAGAATGGTTTTTCAAGTACTGCTGATATATTCCAGTAATAACCAACATTTTGATTTTTGAGAACAATAGCATTATCAATTTTGCTATTTATTCTATTAGAACCAATCCATCTTGGTCTGTTGTCTGGTCCAACGAACTGTCCGTTCGGAGCTTTCAAATTAGCATTAATATAATAGATACCATTTACATCTTTACTGTATAAGAATTCAAGAGTACCGATTACATCATAAATTAATTTTCTATCAACACCAATATTTGTTCTCCACATCTGAGGGAATTTAAAGTTAGGATCAGTTAATGCTAATTCATAGCTTGATGCTGGTTTACCAGTTACGTTTGTTGGCTTATAATGATTTGGATCTGGATGGAATGGACGGTTCTTTGTATTATCAAGTCTTTCAAAACCAGTTAGCATTCCATTGTTCCCAATTTGATTGGAAATCCATACATAGGCTGGACGACCAGTAAATATTCCTGTACCACCTCTAAGCTGTGTAGTTTTATCTCCAAAAACATCCCAGTTAAATCCAATTCTTGGAGATACAAGAACTTTTGGATCTGGCATTTTGTCAGTTCTATATTGGACAGTAAATCCATTCTCATCTTTAAAGTACATTGTATCTAATTCTGGATTATAATATCCAGTCTTTTCAAAGATTGGTAAGTCAAATCTAATTCCTGAAATGACATTCAGATTCTTAAATATTTCCCATTGATCCTGGAAGTAAATACCGCCGTACCAGACCTTCAATGGTTGTATTGGTTTGGTTTGACCAGGAATGTTGGACCATCTTACCTGAAATCTTCTTAGAGTAATAGGCGATGTTGTTCTATTTGGATTGTTTAAGTAATCCCGAGCATCAGTATAAAAATCTGCTAAAGAATTATAGACATAAACACTTTGCGAGCCAGGGAAGAAAACATTCTCAGATTGATATCTTTCAAGGCTAAATCCAAATGTTAATGTATGATTTTCAAGGAAGAGATTTAAGTTATTTTGAAGTTGAAAACTCCAGTATCTTAACTCGTTATTTGGAGTGAAAGGTTCAAAACCAAAAGTTGTATATACCTGTCCACCTTCAAGAATATCTACCATCGGGAACATGGTACCACGAGACTTACGGCTTTCATCATTGTAGGTATAACCGACGATGAAATTGTTGCTCATTCTATCTGAAATGATAGAGTTCCATTCACCAATGATTGAGCGAATGTTTTCCATAATCTGGTAATTGGAATTCTGGAAATTGAGACCAGTCAAATTGGATCTTCTATTACCCCAACCAAGGGAGCTTGAATTTGATAACAATACATCAGTAAATGAATCAAGATGGGTGTATCGTAAGCTAACTTTGTTCTTTGGATTGATATTATAATCTAATTTAAGGAGGAATCTGGTTGATGGTGTTTCATGGTCATAACCTTCGTATGGACCAGTTTCGTATCCAAAATTTTCTTTTAAGAAAGCGCTTAATGAATCGAGATGAGATTTAAGAACACGAGTTACATTTCCACCAACAGGTTCGCCACCAAGATTTGCACGATATGTTGTTCCTGGTTGAATAAGGTTATCTGTTTCATAATTTACAAAGAAGAATAATTTGTTTGGTAAGATTGGACCACTCAAGGTTAATCCAAATTGATTGAAGCGGAATGAACCAGGGCTAAAGCTTACATCACCAGCTTTTTCTCCTACAAAATTATTATTACGATAGTTGTAATAAACTGAACCTGAATATCTGTTCGTTCCACTCTTGGTTACCGTATTAATGTTTGCGCCAACAAAATTTCCCTGACGAACATCAAAAGGAGAGATGTTGACTTGAATTTGCTCAATAGCTTCAAGAGAAATTGGGGCAACACCAGTTCTATCTCCCGGGAGTCCAGCGAGACCGAATGAGTTATTGAAATATGAACCATCAACTGTGATGTTATTTAACCTGTTATCAACACCACCGATTCTTGCCATACTGCTTGCCTGTGGTGTCAATCTAACGAGATCTTCCAATCTTCTTGAAATTGTTGGGAGGAGCTCAATATTTTCTCTTTGAATTGTTGTTCCAGTACCTGTTTTATCTGAACGAATGATTGTGCTTTTTTCTGCTTCAACTGTTATATCACGTAATTCAATCTGAGATTCGGTTAAAGTGAAAGTAAGATTAAGATTCTGTCCTAGCTCAAGAAACACATTTTCTAATATCTGTTTGTTGTAGCCAACAAACGAGGCAGTAATGGTGTAGGGACCCCCGACTCTCATACCGGTTATATTAAAACGTCCATTCGCTCTGGTGGATGTACCATAAGTAGAACCAGAGGGTATGTGAACTGCCACAACATTAGCGCCAGGAAGAGGCTCACCATTTTTATCGATGACAACTCCCTGAACTCCTGCAGTAGTTACACCCTGCGCAGAAAGAACCGTAGTAAATGCTACGATAAAAATAAAGGTAAGGAGGAATTTAGTTAGATGTTTGGTCATAACATCACCTTTAATTTTGTTATTGATTGTTGGGTTAATTAAATGAATGGAGAGCAAAGCCTTTGAAGTCAATTTTGGATAGGTTATTAAAATTCTCTCTCTCATAATCTGAAGGCAAATATCTTAGTATTATTATTGATTGTCAAGAGTTGATTGTTAAGAATAGATTAAAAATTATTGGAGATGAAAAATAATTTTTGTTCTTTTTAAAAGAAAGATTGAGTAAGGTTTGCTTTACTTTGTTTTGTTGTGATTATGTAAAAATTTTTTGTCAGGCTGAGCAAAGTCGAAGTCTGACATTGCTTTTAGTCATACTTCGTCAGGCTCAGTATGACATACTTCGTTAGGTTCAGAGTGAAATAGTCTGTATAAATTTTTGAAAGACACTTTTTGGAAAGAGATTGAGTAAGTTAAAACTTACACTGTTATGTTTGAAATTAAATAAATTTTATCTTACTATTGTTTACAATTAATCTGGAAAAATTATGGTAGAGACTTACAAAATAACAAAAATATGTCCGGTTTGTTTTTCTGCCGATAAGGTTTATCGTTCTCGTGCAAGAAATAGTTTTGAAAGATTTATAAACAACACAAAATTTTTATCTATGTATAGATGTCAGAATGTGGCTGGCGTGGAATTAGATTTAGAAAGTTACATCTTGATATTAAATTATCCAGTATTATTAAATATAATCTATTTTATTTATCTCTTATTTTGTTGTAAATTTGACATTAAAACAAAAATTTAAAATATCTTAATTGAGGTAATTTTCTTTAATTGGTTGTCTAAAGTAATTTTGAATAAAAAGAAGGAGTAAAATTGAAAAAAATAGCTCTTATTCTTGTTTTCTTAACAATTTCACTTTATGGACAAGATGTAAAAATTGGTGCACAGGAAAATCTTTACCGACAACAAGGTGGGTTTTATGATTATAGCGATCCAAGATATGTGAACATTATGGTAAATATCTGGGGATATGTAAGATATCCCGGTAAATATTATGTCCCAGAACAGTCAAAAATATTAGATTTAATCTCTTATGCTGGAGGACCAATACCCGATGCTCATCTGGATGATGTAAGATTATATCGACCAACTCAATCTGGTGGAACTGAGTTTATGAAATTTAATATGGAAGACCTTATGTTTGAAGAGAAATTTATTACCGATGTTCAGAATTTGCCGCAGCTCAAAGCTGGTGATATTGTGGTAGTGCCGGGAGAACCCCGACTCTATTTGAGAGATTATATTTCAATTACTGCAACAGTAACTTCAACTGTAGTTTCTATCTTAACATTTGTATTGGTAGTACTTAAAAAATAACTTAAAGTATATAAAATAATTTAAATTATAAAAATTTCTTCTTTAAAAAAGAATTAATATCAATAGTTGTGTAAATTTTTTAAGCGGCATATTATTTACCTTTGTTAATAGATTTAATATTTGTGATAGTATCTTCAATTAAATTATAACCACTAATTCTTTTAAATCTTTTTTCACTTTCCTTTAATGTCATAAAAATTAAATGTAAGGCTTTCATTTTATTTCTTAATCTTCTCGATACTCTTGTCCTTGGTTTTAATGTTGAAAATACAGACTCTATTGGATTTGTTGTTTTTATACTCTTCCAAAAAACCTTAGGAAACTCAAAATAAGAAAATAAACCTTCTCCAACTTCTAACAATGGTTGAACTGCTTTAGGATATTCCATTTGATAATTCTTAATAAAATCTTCAAATACTTTTTTGCATCTTCATTACTATTAGCATTATAAATCAATCTTAAATTTTCCAATACTTCTTCACAATCTCTTTTTGAAACTTTTTGTATTACATTCCGCATCTTATGAACCCAGCACCTTTGAAATCTTGTCCCCGGAAAAAGCCTTTTAACTGCTTTTGAGAAACCTTTTGCCCCATCTCCTATCACTAAATCTATCCATTTGACGCCTCTCTCTCTTATATCCTTAAAAATGTCTATCTAATTCTCTAAGGTCTCATTCTAATCAAGTGAAAAGCCATGGTCATTACTAGTTCGGTAAAAGTTTCTGAATATTCCTTGATAAGCGTTTATACTTCTCTATAATTTTTGATTTATAAGGCTTTCTTAGTCTCGGCTGCATTTAAAGCTATTCTCCTACAACCGCATATTAGTCTTCTCGGTTTCGAATATCCATTCCGATATAATCTCTCTTCTTCATCTCTATAATGTTCATAATAATCTCTTCCTAGTAATTCATCCCTTCCTCTCTCTAACAACTCCTGAACAATTTTTTCTATCTTCGGCTTCAAAATCTCTTCTATGCTCATTTGTTGACTTGTTAGTAAACTATTTGAATTTTCCTTTTTTGTACTTTACTCTTAGGTATGGGCATATCTCCTTTGTTTTTTGTTTATTTGTTTTCAGCTAAGGTAAGATATGTCGCTTTTTATTTACATTTTTATATAACTTTTTAAATTAACTCTTATATACTATAAACTTTAATCTAATTAATTATTTTAATAATTTTAATTAAATATTCAATAACTAATACTCTATGAAAATTACAATCTTATCAGATTCTCATCTAAAAAGTTCTGACGAAACACCAGAAAAGTATGATGCTATAGAATATATTTTTTCATACTCTGTTAATAATGGTATTCAAAATATAATTTTTGCTGGTGATACTTTTGATAGCAACTTAAGTTCTTATGGTGACTTTGATAACCTAGCTTGTAATTATCCTACATTAAACATCTATCTGATCAGAGGTAATCACGATTCTAAATTATGTCAACATCAATTTACGGCTTCTAATATATTTGTTATTGAAAATCCACAAATAAAGGAATTTGAGGATAAAAATATATTCCTTGTTCCATTTATTGAAAATAAATATGCAGCTGATATAATTGAAGAATTAAATAAAAAAGCTTTAGTCCCCAAAAAGAAAATATTAATTTCTCATTGTGATTATATTTCTAAACAGAGTGATATTAATGAATTAGAAAAAAACGTTTATATGCCCTTATTCAAAAGAGATATCGAGGAATTTGAAAAAGTCATTTTAGGACATATACATAAACAAATGATTATCGATGAAAAAATTTTTTACTGCGGTAGCGCTTTCCCTTCCGCAATTGATGAAATAGGTGACAGATATTTTATAGTTTATGATTTGGACTTTGATGTAATTAATTTAATTAAAATCCCCACAAAAATAATTTATTTTTCTTTTAAGATTATTTTGAATCCTTTTGAAAATATCGACGAAATATTAAATAAATATCTTTCTCCTTTTATTAAAGATTTAAAGTCTAAATATTTAGATCAAATTATACACCTTAATTTGAATGTTACTGGTTTTGTTATGTCAAAGAAAGCAGCGGTTGATGATATATTAAAATTTCTTTCAAATATGGATATTAAATATAATCTGAAAGATGATAGATTACAGATTATTGATTCAAATATGCAAAATCATTTAAATGATGCTTTTTCTGTTTATAATTTAAGTAGAAAAAAGATTGAAGAAATAAATATTGGTAATGAACTGTTTCTCAAAGATAAAACTTTGATTCATCAAAAAATTTTAGAATTAATTATAGATACTATTAGATGAATAAATCTTTATATATCAATACAATAGCCATTAAAAAATGTGGTCCATTACAGAACATTACTCTCAATTTTAGCAATAATGCTAATTTAATTTATGCTAAAAATGAGAGTGGTAAGTCATATCTAGTTGAATTTATATTATCAGATTTATTAGAAAAATTTAAGGAAAAAGGTAAAATTAAAGGTAGAGGATCTAAAAGAGCAATAAATTTTCGTTTGAGAGGTGAAATTAAAGGAGAAATTATTTATAACGATATTAGGTTATCTCTTTTATCAGAATTTAACGAAGAGCAAATTAGATATCTACTTGATCTTATCACAATCCGAGAAGCTAAATCCTTTTTTTTGAACGACGAAAATTTAACAGTAGAAGGCATTTCTAGATATCTATCTTTAAGAAGTTCCTTCAAATTTTTTGATAAACTAAAAATTCAATCCACTGCATCCAAAATATCTCTTGATGTTTTTTTATCTAATGAAACAATAGAAAATAAAATAGCGAACATTGGTCTTGGCAAAGATTATCGAGAAACTTATGATGATTTCCGTAAGTGTTTAGATTTAATTGCAAAAACAGAAGCTATTGATATAACCGAAATAAGATATCTTCAAAATAAAAAACAAGAATTGGAAGTTAAAAAAGAACTTCTATTTAAAGCGAAAAAGAAAAAAGCTTTCATTTTGTATAATAAAATTCAACAATTAAAATCAGAGATAGAAAAATATCCATATGATAAAATTTCATATTTAGAAAATTCTTTAAGAAGAAAAAGAGAAATAGAAATTCATTTAGATAAAATAAATTATCAAATAAACCAAGAACCTAAAATAAAAGCCGAATTAGATACTTATACAAGTCTTGAACAAGAACAAATTGAAGCTAAAAGATTCCTCGCCTATGAGTTAAGTTTAAAGATAAAGGACATTAAAAATAAACTAGAAAAATATAATGAAAATATAATTAATGAGATACAAGTTAATTTATCCAATTATAAACAATATTTAAATCAAAGAATCGAGAAAAAAATTAAAATTGATAAAATAATTAAGGAATTATCAAGAATTCAATTCATTAAAGATGGAAATAGCATAATCAAAGAATATTCAAAAAACTCTGAAGCCGCAAGTAAAGAAAAAATGTTTTATGTGGTATTTTCAATTATATCCATAATCTTAGGTATAGTTTCATTATCCGATACAGGATGGTTAAGTTTATTAGCTTTGATTGCTGTTATTTTTTTTGTATATAAATTTTTCTCTGTAGATGAAAAATATTCATCCACAATAAACAACTATGAAAAATTTGTATTAAAATATAAAAATACATTTGGAATTCCCTTTCACGACGAAGGGGATATAGAAGCAAAAATTATAGAATTAACTTCGCTAGAATCAACTCTAAAAGCCAATAATGAAGATTTAGAAATACTTGAAAAAGAACTATCAAATCTAAAGAATAAAATTGAACTATATTTTAACCAAATAGGATTTAAACCAAAAGAAACGCAATGGGAAGAAACATTAGAGACAATAATTCAAACAAAAAACGATCTTAATAATAAAATAACGCAGTATATAATAGAACTTAAGAAATTAGATATCCCTGAAATCTTATATAGTCCAAAAGAACCAAAAGTAACTTACAACAAAGATAAACTTGTGGAGTACCAGCATCAAATTACAAAATTGCAGTCAAAGTTAGCTGAAATAGATGAACAAAAAAAAGAAAAAGAAAAATTAAATAAAGAGCTACAAGAATTATATGATACAATTAATATGACATTTAGAGTTTTAAATTTTGAGAGCGATAGTAAGGAAAGAGTTGAAATAAAGTTTGAAAATCTAAAAACGATTAAAGACAATTTAATTAAACAATTAAATGCTGCAGAAGGTGAATTTCAAGGTCTTGGGATTGATCCAAAAGATTTCATCTCTGATGATTTAAATATAGTTTATGACGAGGAAAAATATTTAGAAATTGATAAACAGCTGAAAGAAACAATAAATACACTAGAAACAAAATCTAATAATTTTTATCAATTTATTGGTGAATTAAACAATTTCTTAAATCAGAAGCTAAATGATTTTCAAAAATTACTCTTCCTCCTTTTTGAAAAAAAAGAAGAAATAAGAAAAAACATTGAAAACATTGAGGCTGAAATTATAGCTCAAAAAATCCTGTATGAATCTGTTGAACAAATTAAGAATGATAAATTTGCATTAGCAAAGGATGTATTAATATCAAAATCATTTAACGATTTTTTTAATAAGATTACAACAAAAACAAGAAATATTATAATTGATGGGAACATTATTAAAATAAATGATGGTAAAATTCTATATCCTTTTGATTCATTAAGCTTGGGGGCAAAAGATCAATTTTTAATAGGTTTGCGAATTGAAACAATCAGGAAAATTTTAAATGGCTCCTACATATTCTTACTTTTCGATGATGCTTTTCAACATAGCGATTTTCATCGAAGGAAAAGTTTGGTAGATCTATTTTGCGATTTATCCAGTGAGGGCTTCCAAATGATATACCTTACAATGGATGAGCATCTTTATAATTTAATTAAAGAAACTTCTTACAAAAAAAATATAGTTTTAAATGAAATAACTTTATAAACTTCAAATAAGTTCTAATTTCAAGCAACAAATCTTAAAACGACAAAAATTAAATTTTCAATTCCCCTCTCAGGTTTTACAAGCTTAAAAATTTACAATCTACTCGGTCAGGAAATTGCAACTCTTGTGAATGAACCGAAACAAATAGGAGAATATGAAATCGAATTTGATGCTGATAAATATAATCTAAGTTCAGGAGTATATATTTATAAATTAAAGAATAATTCTTTTGTTCAATCCAAAAAATTTATTTTAATGAAATAAGAGTAAAACTAACTTAGAGAGTTAACAACTTCGGATAAATAGTTTCTTGAAGATTTTTCCATAGAATTGTAGATATTAAAAGATGTCGGGATCAATATTATTGTTTTGAGTTCTTTAAATAAATCATTCATTAACTAATAACCTTCTCCTTTTTATTTATTTGCCTTTCTATCTGACTGATATTTTCTTTTTGAATTTGTCTGAGTTTACGAAAGAAAATTCTCTCTCTTTAAACAGCAACTAAAACGAATTTACTTCTCAACTACAGCGTAATTCAGAACAAAACAATAAAAAATTTATTCGTAAAAAATCCCTCTTTATTTTTTTCTAAATTTGTAATAAAAAATGAGAGGAATTCTGTGATGAAGTATAATAAAATCAATGTGCCCACTGAAGGCGACAAAATAACTATTCAAAATGGAGTATTGAATGTTCCTGATAAACCAATTATCCCCTTTATCGAAGGAGATGGAACAGGGCCGGATATCTGGCGAGCTTCTCAATATGTTTTTGATAAAGCTGTCGAAAAAGCTTATGGCGGAAAAAGAAAAATTGTCTGGATGGAAGTTTATGCTGGAGAAAAATCTAACCAGATTTATGGTCCAAATACCTGGCTACCAGATGAAACCTTAGAAGCAATTAAAGAATATTTAGTGGCAATTAAAGGTCCAATGACAACACCTGTTGGTGGTGGAATACGATCAATAAATGTTGCATTAAGACAACTCCTTGACCTTTATGTTTGTCTCAGACCGGTTCAATATTTCCCCGGTGTTCCTTCTCCAGTCAAACATCCAGAACTTGTAAATATGGTGATTTTCAGAGAAAACACAGAAGATATTTACGCAGGAATTGAATGGGAAGCAGAATCTCCTGAAGCAAAAAAAGTGATTGAATTTTTACAGAATGAAATGGGAGTGAAAAAAATTAGATTTCCTAATACGAGTGGAATTGGAATTAAACCAATTTCTCGTGAAGGAACAGAAAGACTTGTCCGTGCAGCGATTAATTATGCAATCAAAAACAATCGCAAGAGCGTAACTCTTGTTCATAAAGGTAATATTATGAAATTTACTGAAGGTGCATTCAGGAACTGGGGATATGCACTTGCAACAAAAGAATTCAGAGATAAAGTTGTGACATGGGACGAGTGTCAGGGCAATGTTCCCGATGGAAAAATTTTGATTAAAGATGCAATTGCGGATAATTTCTTACAACAAATCTTAACTCGACCAGCTGAATACGATGTAATTGCAACAATGAATTTAAACGGCGATTATATTTCCGATGCCCTTGCTGCCCAGGTCGGCGGAATCGGAATTGCTCCAGGTGCAAATATTAATTATGAATCAGGTCATGCAATTTTTGAAGCCACTCACGGCACTGCACCAAAATATGCTGGATTGGATAAAGTTAATCCTTCTTCCGTCATACTTTCGGGTGAGATGATGTTAAGATATATGGGCTGGACAGAAGCAGCTGATTTAATTATTAAAGGAATTACTGGAGCAATCGCAAGTAAACGAGTAACTTATGATTTTGCCAGATTAATGGATGGTGCAACTGAAATTAAGTGTTCAGAATTCGGAAAAAATATTGTTGAACATATGTAGTTATTTTGTAAAGCACTGGATTATTAAGTAAGCCAAATATTTTGATTAAGAACCAGATATACAAAGTCTATTGAATCTTTAAAATCATCTGGCATTATATTAAATATATCAAAACAGAAATTATTTTAGTCATCCCTGTAAGTTGAGGGATGACTTTTTATTTTTAAATAGAACCTGTTCAAATACTACTTTAATTATTTTGACCAAAATAAATATTCAATTCTCATTAATTCGGAAATTGAAATAGGACCTGGGAAAGAGTTCTATTTTGTTGGAAGAAATTTCAATGAGTTATCCAAAAAGTAGTTTTATTCTTCTGAGTAAAACTAAGTAATTTCTTTTTTACAGGAAATCAAAAGATTGTTTCTTCGTTTAATTCCACACAATAATTTTTTCTAATCCTTTAATTACACACTCACTTTTTTGGGATAATTTTTTTCGAAGAAAAACAGGGGTTTAGACCAAAAAAGGTCGGGAGAAGAAAATTTTTGGAATGCGATACTCATTAGTAGTTAGAATATCATTCTTCAATAAATTCATCTCTCAATAAAACCAGAATCGCACTATGAGGTACAATCAAATATTTTTTATTTTCAAACTCAAATTCCACTGCTTGGTCTCTTAAGAAAATTGCATAATCACCTTCTCTTGCTTGAAGCGGTAAATATTTTGGCTTATCCTTTCTTTCTTTCCATGGTTCATCATCTGTGATATCTGGAGTTGGAATAGGATAGCCAGGTCCAACTTTGACAACAAATCCACTCTGAACTTTTTCTTTCTCTTTTACTCCAGGCGGTAAATACAATCCTGCACTCGTTCTCTCATGTGCTTCATCTGGTCTGATGAGGACTCTATCTCCGACTACTATTAATTGTTTTGTCAATGTCATAGCCTTTCAATTCTTTTTAGTTTTGTTTTTAAGTTCATTAAGTTTTATTAAAGCTTCAAGTGGAGTTAATTTTTCGATTTCCAGTTCTTCAATTTCTTTTCTCAGAGAGTCGTCTCTAATTTCAAATAATGACAATTGTAAATCATCTTCCTCCTCTTCAGTTTTCTCTTTCTTTTTACGATGGTCAAGGGGACTTAGTTCTTTGCTTTCGAGATTTTTAAGAATTTGCTTTGCTCGTCTTGTAATAGAAATGGGTAGTCCAGCCATTTCAGCCACCTGAATACCGTAGCTATGATCAGCAAAACCAGGAACAACTTTGTGCAGGAAAATAACTTTATCACCAACTTCTTTTACATCAACCTTGTAATTAACAATTCGAGGGTAAATATTTGCCAGTTCATTCAATTCATGATAGTGAGTCGCAAAAAGAGTTTTAGCAGCAACATTTATATTTTCATGAAGATATTCTGTCAAAGCCCAGGCTATTGAGAGACCATCAAAAGTGCTTGTTCCTCGACCTACTTCATCAAGAAGAATTAGACTTTTTGGAGTTGCATTGTTTACAATATTTGCAGTCTCATGCATTTCAACCAGAAAAGTTGATTCACCAGCGGCTAAATTATCTGAAGCACCTACTCGTGTAAAAATTTTATCAACTATTCCAATTCGAGCACTCTCAGCAGGAACGAAAGAACCAATTTGTGCAAGAAGGATAATCAATCCAACCTGTCTTAAATAAACCGATTTACCTGACATATTCGGTCCAGTGATTATCATAATTTGATTGGTCGAATTGTCAAGGAAAGTATCGTTTGGTGTAAATTTTTCACCGTAAGGAAGAATTTTTTCAACAACCGGGTGTCTTCCATTTTTAATAATTATTGCATCGTCTTCATTGACTTCTGGTTTTACATAATCATTTTCAATTGCAACTTCTGCGAAACTCAAGAAACAGTCGAGTGCTGCTATTAACTGGGCATTCTTCTGAATTTTATCTGCTTCATCAGAGATTGTAATTCTTAATTCATTAAAAAATTCAGTTTCAAGCTGATAAATCCTCTCTTCAGCATTTAAAATCTTTTCTTCATAAGTTTTAAGTTCTGGTGTAATATATCTTTCAGCATTGACCAATGTTTGTTTGCGAATGTAATCTTGAGGTACTTTATTCTTATGTGCATTCGAAATCTCGATATAATATCCAAAGACTTTATTGTAGGCAACTTTGAGTGATGGAATTTGAGTTCTTTCTCTTTCACGAGATTGCAGTTGAGCTAAATAATCTTTACTTGACGTTGAGAGATTTCTTAATTCATCGAGTTCAGCATTAAAACCTGATTTTATAACTCCACCATCGGCAATGTTAAGTGGTGGATCATCAACAAGCATTGATTCAATCTTATCAACGAGGTAAGTCAGACCAATTAAATTGTCTCTAATTTTCTGCAGAGCGATTGATTTAACATTTCTAAGAATATCTTTAATGACAGGAATTCTTTTCAAACTTAATTTAAGATTTATCACATCCCGGGGATTCGCTCTTCCAGTGCAAACCTTTGATATAATTCTTTCAAGGTCACCAATTTGATTTAATTCATCGGCTAATTGTTTTCGTAGATTTTCATTTTGAAATAATTCTTCAACTGCGTTAAGTCGATTTTGAATCTGCTCAAGTTTTAAAAGAGGCAGGGATACCCATTTTTTTAGAAGTCTTCCTCCCATTGAAGTTCTTGTTTTATCTAAAATTGAAATCAAAGAACCAGACCTTGAACCATCTGACATCGATGCAAGAATTTCAAGATTTCTCTTTGTGGCAGGATCAAGAATCATATATTCAGTAGGATTATAAAGAGAAATTTTTTTTAGATGAGAGAGATTAGCTTTCTGTGTTTCTTGAAGATAATGAAAAACAATTCCAGCTGCTATTATTGCCTCAGTCTGATTGTTATCAATCCCAAAACCTTTCAAGGATGTAGTTTTGAAGTGCATTGTTAAAATTTCAAAACAATATTCGTATGAAAAAATCCAGTCATCGAGTTTAGTTATTGTAAATTTAAATGGGATCTGATCAAAAATGGGTTGAAGTTTTGAAAGCTCTCTTTTTGATACCAGAACTTCGGAAGGAGAAATCGACTCAAGTATTTCTTTTAATTTTTTTATTGAAACTGAAGTTGTATAAAATTCACCTGTTGTCACATCGGCAAAAGAAACTCCAGCAATATCATCTTTGAGATAAATTCCGCACAAATAATTATTTGATTTGTGATCAAGTAACTTTTCTGAGAAAGCTACACCGGGAGTAACTACTTCAATCACATCTCGCTTAACAATACCTTTGGCAAATTTTGGGTCTTCAAGTTGCTCGCAGATTGCCACTCTATATCCAGCTCTGACAAGTTTGGGCAAATATGAATCCAGTGCATGATGTGGAAATCCTGCAAGAGGAACATCACCAGCAGCACCATGGGCTCGTTTTGTCAGAGTTATTCCCAGCACTTTGGATGTAATTATTGCATCATCTTCAAATGTCTCATAAAAATCGCCCATCCTGAAAAGCAAAATTGTATCCGGATACTTCTGCTTAATCTTATAATATTGTTTCATTAATGGTGTAGGCATACTAAAAATTAACAAGAATTAAAATGATTTAAAAGAAATATTAAAATTTTAATTATGCATTTATTAGATGAATAGAATTCTAAAATTATTCTTTACAAAATCAGCCTTGCATGACTAATTCATTCAATGATTTGCTTCACAGACACTTTTTAATTTTATATTAAAATTAATTTTGAATCAGACCTTTTCTTTACCATCAGGGAAACAAGAATTGATTTCATTTTACTTCTGGAACAAGAAATAAAATGTCTGTAAATCACTGAGAATAATCGATTGTTAATCACATTCTTTCGGGAGCTGTAATTCCAAGAATGGAAAGTCCATTTTGTAAAACAATTTGCGTTGCTTTACAAAGTGAAAGCCTTGCCGAAGTTAAATTATCTTCCTGTCCTAAAACTCTATGTTCGTGATAAAACCTGTGGAACAATTCAGCAAGTTCATGCAAATATGTAATCAGTATCAATTGATCAAAACTCTCAGCAGATTTCAAAACAATCTCAGGAAAATTCAGAATGTGTTTGATTAAGTCTATTTCTTCTTCTGTATTGAGTAGCTCAAATTTATCATTCGGGGTTTTACCTTCTTCGTTGGCAAGTCTTAAAATTCCACAAATTCTTGCATGAGCATACTGGAGATAAAATACCGGATTTTCATCTGTTTGTTTTTTAGCAAGTCCAAGGTCAAAATTTAAATGGCTGGAAATTGACCTCATCAGGAAAAAATATCTAACCACATCAGGACCAACTTCATCTATTAATTCATCGAGTGTAACAAAATTTGCTTTACGAGTTGACATCTTTACCACTTCACCATCTTTCACAATAGTCACAAACTGATGAATTAAAACTTTAACTTTTGAAGTATCATAACCAAGAATTTTCAGTCCAGCAAGTACATCAGGATAAGTTGCCATATGATCAGAACCAAAAATATCAACCATAAGATCATACTGTCTTTTGAATTTTTCGATATGATAGGCAATATCGGGAAGACGATAAGTCGGTTCTCCAGTGCTTTTCACGATAACTTTATCTTGCTCCATTCCAAGTTTGGTAAGGGCAAGCCATAAAGCACCATCTTTCTCATAACAAAAATCTCTTTCTTTGAATGCGTTAATTACTTCTTCAATTTTGCCCGTTTCGTAAAGAGAATTTTCATTGAAATAATTATCAAAAAGAATTCCCAATCGCTTGAGAGTTTTATTTATATCATTAAAAATTTCTTTTTCGGCAATTTCCTTGAAGTAAGAAAGATCATCAGTATTTTTCAATGAGTCTTTTTTGAGGTCATAAATTTTCTTAGCTATATCAATTATGTACTCACCTTGATAGTAATCTTCAGGAAAATCAATTTTTTCACCGAGCAATTCTAGATATCGCAATCTAACTGAATCAGCCAGAACACGCATTTGTCTACCAGCATTATTGAAGTAATATTCCCTCTCAACTTTATAGCCAACAGCTGAAAGTAAATTTGCAATTGTATCACCAAAGACAGCATTTCTTCCATGTCCGACAGTTAGAGGTCCCGTTGGATTTGCAGAAACAAACTCGACCTGTGCTTTTTTCCCGGTATATTTTTTTGATTTTCCATAATTGGTTGATTGATTAAAAACCTGTTTTAAAGATTTTGCAATAAATTCTTTTTTGAATTTGAAATTAATAAATCCATTACCGGCAACTTCAATTTTTTCAAGAGCATTATCATGGTCATTAATGTTTTGAATAATGATTTCCCCGATTTCCCTGGGAGATTTTTTTAATTGTTTTGATAACAGAAAAGGATAATTTGTTGAAAAATCACCATGTTCTTTTTGCTTTGGAATTGAAATGACTACATCCTCAGCTTTTACAAAGTCCAGTTTCGATTCTAACTCATTAAAAATCTGATAAAGGTACTCTTTCATTTTACTTTAGTTCTCCACTCCAACTTGTTCGTAATCGGTTTTTATTTTTTCCTGTTTTGCATCTGCCCATAGTTTTTCGAGTTTGTAATAATCTCTTGCAAGTGGATGAAAGATATGCACAACAACATCAACATAATCGATGAGAACCCAAGTGTTTGCGAATTCACCTTCAATGTGCCAGTGTTCTATTCCTTTTTCTGAAAGTTTTTCAATGATATGATCCTTTATGGCTTTGATATGTTGTTCAACCGTGCCTGAGCAAATTATGAAATAATCTGTGATGGAAGTTACTTTTCGTAAATCCATTACAATTATATTTTCACCTTTTTTCTCAATTATGTAATTGACAATTAAGTCTTTTAATTCTTTACTTTTCACCATTTAATCTCGCTATTTAGTTTTTGATAATCTTCTCCAATTACAATTGTAATATCAGTTATATCATATTCTTTCAAATCAACACGAACTTGATCAGGATCAATTCTCAAAACTCTGATTATTCTTTTTAGAACTTTCTTATCGCCCAGATGATCTATAATGAAAGTTTTTTTAACATCCCTTGAGGTATAATTACCCTGAATTACGACATCAAAATTTTTACTTCTCAGAAAGTCAGTCAATTTTTTAGCAAGTCCATCTTTTTGAGTGCCGTTGAGGATACGAACCTGAACAATTCTACCGGTTGGATTGAGTTCATCAGATTCTTCGCTGGAATTTCGCAGGGAAAGATAAACATTGTAAAATATAAATATTAAAAAAAGACTCAGAATAAAGAGAGTAATATTTAGAAGTGTATTTTTAGTTCTTAAAGACCCCGCCACTTTATTTAATTTTTTCCCTCATAATTTATCTGCCTAAATACCAATCATTAAATCCGACATCATCGTAACGATACCAGTTATTATAATAGCCATAATATGGATTCATCAAATAGAAAGAAGTAGGATAGTTTCTAAACTCAAGATTGATTAAAGTATTTTCAGTTGGTCGCCAGTTTAAAGCAGCACGACTTATATAAATTCCATTGAATTGATTTTGAAATTGTCTTCCAAATGAATTATAAGGTGAATGAATTAAACTAACATCGACTTGCATTGTGAGAGGATCAGAAATTTTATAAAACATTGAGTTTGTATAAACACCAAGAGCTAAACTATTTTTCCCGAATGTCATATACGAAAAATTATATGAGTGAGACATCTTGAAATTAGCAGGATTAAAGAAACCAAATAGTAAGTTATTAGATCTAGGGGCAAGCATCGCACTTCCAACATTCACATCTTGAGGTATTTGATTTTTTAACTGACCAAAGCTAATTCCCGATGCCAGGACTAAAACAATTAAAATTAATCTAATCTTCATAATTAACTCCTCTCTTTATTAATAATTACACTCATTTGAACAAATGCAATATATTATTTGTTTCATTTTTTCTCAAAGGAATTTATATTCGGCAAAAATATCTGGAATTTTTATCCATCCTGGCTATGTGATTAAAAAATCCATTTGTCATAACATTTTGAATTCCTTTATTATTTATCTAAATTAAAACCAATTGTAGATTCTTTCATAGTTAATAGAGTGAAAATCTTTTTATAAGATTCTATGAAGGAAATCTGCAGGATGTATTTATAAGGATCGTAGTTCTATGTCCAAAAAACTCTTTGTTGGGAGTCTTCCTTTTTCAACCACTAATGAGGAACTCCAAAAATTGTTCGAACCCTATGGCGAAGTCACCTCAGCTGTTGTAATTCGCGATAAACAAACTCGCCGTTCGAAGGGTTATGGTTTCGTTGAAATGTCTTCCGATGAATCTGCTAAAGATGCTTTAGAAGCTCTAAATGGCAGTGAAGTAAAAGGAAGAAAAATTGTAGTCAGCGAAGCCAAAGGCTCACAAAAATAAATAAGCCTTTACTGCTTTTCTGAGAATTAATCAGAAGGAACGCGTCATTTCATTAATGATGCGTTCTTTTTCATTTTAGAAGGTTTGTTTTAATTCTTCAATTAGATGAGAGAATTTTTCGTTACTCAGTGTAACCTCTGAATAAACTTGCCCAATTGCCTTTTCATCAATTCTCTCAAAATCTTTTTGTAAAGGGGTTACAAGCAATCCACACATATCTACAAGTCCAGGACTTATCAGCATATTTGCTTCACCTTCTGCAAAATAACAGGCAGGACGATGCTTTTCTCTTGGAAAAATTATTAGATAATAATGATTGTTCCTCTTCAATGCGAATAAATTCATCAACGGTTCATAATCAATGGAATTAATTTTCTGAAGTAACTCATAAATGAGCTTAAAATTTTTTTCAATTTCACTTTCATCGTCTGAAGATAAAATCAAAACATTTCTCAAATATTCTTCCGATGTGATGCATTTTATAACCGAGTTCTTAGTTTCCTTCAACACTTTAAATTTTTCTGGATGATTAAGGAAATCTTTTTCAGTAATAAGTTCATTAGCCGGACAGGCTTGAAAATGGAAATGATCTGGTGCCGAAGCTCCACACCTTGGTCCATTATAAAAAATTGTGTATTCCTCATTACATAAATCTGCGAGCTCGAGCATCACTTTAATCTTACTAAAAATCTCCTGAGGCAAATGAAGCACATTCGAGATTGTAAAATGTTCATTAAAAATTGGGGCAGGATTGCATAGAAAGATTAATCGATCACCGGAATTTTTTTTGCTTTCAAACAAAATTCCTTTTTGCTCAGCAGGTAGATTTTCAAGACAGAGAAAACATTTTCTTTTTTTAATTGATTCATCATCAACTTTTGCAGATGAACTTACGAATCGTGTTGGATTAAACTGCGTTTTAATTTCAAACCAATCAAATTGAAATCTTTTATATTCACTCGCTAAAAATCCATTCCACCCATCGCTGAACATTCCCCAATTTTGTTTCTGGTGAAGGAATGTAGCGTAAATTAAATCTGTATAATCATTTTTATTTAGCGAAGGATGATATTTCAATAGCTCATCAATTGAAAGTAATCTTTTATTAATCAATTCATTAAGATTTTTACTCATTAAAGATTACTTTCCTCTGTTGTATTTAATTCGTTCGAGGATTTCTCTTGTGCGGATTGTGTCTTTGTAAAAGTTGTGTTGATTTTCTGCCTGAACAGAAAGTTGAGCATCTGTGTTTCCTTCCCATCTTCTACAGAGATAAATGGGTTCATAAATTCTACCTATTCGATATCGTCGAGAAATTTCAAGACATACAGCATAATCTTCACCATAACTAACATTTGGAAATTTTATCTCACGAATAATTGAAGTTCGATAAGCTCTTGGTGCCCCAAGACCATTTATTCTTAGAGCATTATTTCTTCCATTACTATCTGTCCACTCACGATGATCAATAATTCCTGGAGGGATTTCTTTTAATTCAAAATTTACCATCTGGTACGAACCAATCACAGCAGCATACTTACCTGTTTCAAGTAAATCAACAATCTTTTGAAGTGTATTTTCATCAGAATAAAGGTCATCGGAATCGAGCTGGACTACATATTGACCACATCTTTCATGAAAAATTGCTTCATTCCAGCATCCACCGATATTGAGTGTTTTAGATTCCGGTATGATATGAAAAAGTTTCGGATACTTATAAGATATCTCTTTTAACTTTTCTGTTGTTCCATCAGTGCTGTGATTATCGACAACAATACAATTAAAAGAAAAATTTGTTTTTTGCTTGAACACGCTCTCTATTGCATCTGTGATTGTATTCACTCTATTAAGAACAGGAATCACAACAGTTGCTTTGACTGGATATTTAGATTTATCAGAAGGAATCTTTTCAAATTTGGGTCTAAGGTAAGCTCCAATTTGTTTTAGAAATTTTGTGAAAACCAACTCATATTCAATTTGAGCTTCACGATTTTTGGGGTCGACATAATCGAAAAGTTTTTCTCCAGTTTTTCTAATATCAGTTTCAATCTGAGAGTAAAGATATTCAGGAATTCGGAGAACAGGAGAGAAATTTTTTTTCTCAAAGAATTCAACTGAAAGACGAAGTCTTAATTCATAAAGTCCAGCGTAATTTGTTTGTGAAAGATTTCCAAATTGCTTTAAATTCTGTTGAACCTTTTTGGTTGAAAAGAACAAAAGTGAACCAAAGTTGAAATTTTCTCTTACACTTCCGGGCAAGTAATCCTGAACTGGATGAATGGATTTTTTATCTCCATTTAAATCATAATAATCTGAATAAAGAAGAGAAGCATTATAAGTCTCGGCAAAGGAAATAAAACGCTCCAATGCAAATTGATTAAGTTTGATGAGAGTGTCTTTTGTTACGATTAAAAAATAATCACTCGTTGCAAGTTGAATTATTTTCTGGATTGTCTTGGAGGAAAATATAGATTTCGAGACAATTGTAGTGAAACCATTACCGTAATCTTGATTCGATAACAAGATGACTTTTTCTACAAGGGGATGATAAAGAAATTCGTTTATTAAATCATCAGAATGTTCTTTATTGCTGTAAGGTATGAATACTGTTACTTTCCTCATTTTTTTCTCTTTAAATTTTTTACAAGTTAAAAAGAGATGTGAAGATTTTAAAAGAATAGATTATTAATGTTTTGCAAATTTCTCTCTAATTCATCTGAAAAATGTTCAAGTTCCAGATTTCTGTTGATTGAGTGTATACGAATACCAGTTGTCAAGCAAAGTTAAGATTAAATTCATCAATCATTTCTACTTAGCTCGATGATTAGTGATTATTCAATTTTAAAATAACTTATTCTAAATTTATTTTGCTTCAAAAAGAATCTTATATGAAAATTTTAATTTCCTGTCTTTCAAAGTCATGGGGTGGAATGGAAATGTTTGCCGTTCAATCGGCTCAAAAATTAATTAGTAATAATTGTGAGCTTTACATTTTCTGTATTGAAAATTCAAAAATTGATTTGAATTCTAATTTTATCCCTGAAGAGAAAAAGCTCAGAGTTAAATCAAATTTTTATCTCAATATTTTCAATATCTGGAGATTGAAAAAATTTTTAGAAACAAATGAAATCGAAATCATTCATACTCAATTTTCAAAAGATTTATGGACAATTACTCCGGCATTGAATCTAATTAAAAAACATATTCCCCTTGTTTTTACAAAGCAACTCGGTTCGTTTATTATTAAAAAGGATTTTTTCCATCAATGGATTTATAAACGAGTTGATAAAGCAATTGCCATCTCAAGTATTATCAAACAAAACTTGATTGAAACCACTCCATTGAATGAAGAAAAAATTGTAGTCATTCCCAATGTCGTTGATCTTGAAAGATTTAATCCAGAAAACTTCGACAGAAAAAAAATTAGAACGACTTTTGGTTTCGATGGAAATGTTCTTGTATTCACAAATGTGGCTCGACTTTCACCAGGGAAAGGTCAGGATATTATCCTCAAAGCAATTTCGCTGATTAAAGAACAATTAAAAGATACTCTGTTTGTTTTTATTGGTGAAGCAGAAGAACGAGAAAAGTTTTATGAAAATAATTTGAAGAACTTCGTGAGAGAAAATAATTTAGAGCAACTTGTAAAATTCTACGGTTTCAGAAAAGACATTCCAGAAATTCTTGCGGCAAGTGATGTATTTCTTTTCCCATCTTATGCTGAGGCTTTCGGTATCTCTCTTATTGAAGCAATGGCAATGGGATTGCCAAACATTGTATGTAAAGCTGATGGTGTAATCGATATCATTATTGAAAATGAAACTTCCCTTACTTTCGAAAGAAATGATGTTCAAACATTAAGCGAAAATATTTTAAAGTTAAAAAATGACGCTGAACTAAGAATGAAATTAAGCAGTAATTCAATTAAACGAGCAAAAGAATTCAGCTTTGAAAAATATAATCATAGAATTATGAAATTATATTCCGAGCTTTTGAAAAATTAATTCTACTTTTAAAAAAATAAAGACGAAGAACTAAAAAATCGCAACTGGTCTTTGTACTGCTTTAAATTAATTTCAAATTCTCACACTTCATCTCGCAAAAAATGACTTACTTAATTCTAATCAGTGACTTTTATAACTTTCTCTTCACCAATTGAGCGTACTTCAGGATAATACATTAAAGATGCAACAGCTGGTGGAATTGTGTAAATCCCTGGAATTTGAGCATAAGCAGTATAATTAAAAATATATTCACCTCTGGTGAGATTTGTTACAAAGAAAGCTGTCTTTTGATCTCTCTCTTCTTTGTAATGATAAAACCATCTCTGAAAATATTCTTCGTGTGGTTGTTCTACAAGTCTTTCAAAACCAGGAACAAAGGGATCTTCGAGCATAAAATATTCAAAATCAGTTTTTGTTTTGACTTTCAACTCAACAAGGATTTCCTGACCAACTTTTACTTCGTCCTTTAATTCGGTGATTTTCTTAACAAGTTTATCATCTTCTTTTTCATAACTTAAAACATAATATTTTCTTTCCACTTCGAATAGATTTTCATTTTTCTCAATTCTGGTCTTAAAATATTTTTCAATGATTGAAAGATATAACTTCCCTCTTCCAGATTTTTCAATTTCAATCTCATTCATTCCTGATTTCAATTCACTTGGAGGAATTACGAAATTCAATTCACCAGCTTTCAAATTATTCTTATCAAATTTTATTGATTTAATTTCTTTCCCATTCACTAAAATTCTCACATTAAAATCAGCCTTCAACTCATCAGAAGATTTTATGTACTCAGAAAGTGAGAAGATGACAGATGCTGTTTGTTTTGTACTGAACCAGAAATTTCCTCTCTTTTGATTTACAAGCCATCGAATCGCATTTTCAATCAGATTTGATTTTTCACCACTAATGATTAATGAGCGAATTGCACTGGATGTGATTTCAACTGGATCGTTTACAAAATGTCTATTATAAAAATCTTTCTCGCCCCAGTAAACAATATTTCCCTCAACAGTTGCTAATTTCAGAAGTCTGTTTTTTAGCTTGTTTATTTCATCGCTTAAACCATTTTCAACTGCAATCTCCAGAAGTTTTGAAATGATATACGGATTATTATTGAACTTCTTGAGTTCATTAAATTTATTTATCAGTAATTCTCGGTCTTCCTTTGAAGCACCATCGAAGTTAATAACTTCGCTAAATGAATAAAGTAAATAAGTATCAATGTTTTCATTTTCATTTTTTCCTTTTAATAGATTTCTCAAAACAATTAGTCCATTTTCAATCATTCTTCTATCAACATCAAATCCAGCTTTTCTGGTAATACTTAGTCCATACATTACATAAGCAGTCATAAATGGATTAGTTTGATCATCTTTCCACCATCCCCATCCACCATCAGTATGCTGAAAATCTTTTAATCTTTTTAAACCTGCAGAAATAATTTCTGGAAGTTGTTCAAGGGTTTTTTGTTTAATATCTAAATTAAGTTCTCTATTTAAATTCGCAACAATAATTGCAGGAAGAAATCTGCTCATTGTTTGTTCAACACATCCATAAGGATAGGCTACAAGCTCATCAATTGAACTGAGAATATTTCCAATCAGAGTTGGACTCATTTTCAAAACGACTTTTAAATTCCTTTTATCATCACTCAAATAAATTCGGGAAGAATATTTTTCAGTGTTTTTTGATAAACTACTATTGTTCACAATAAAATCAGGATAACCGATTGATTCCACAGGAAGCTTCAACTGAATTGCATCTGATTCCAGACCTTGTTCATCTGATTTTAATACCAGTGCTTTTGCTGTGATAAACAAAGTATCAACATTTTCATTTACTTTAATCTTTAAGTTTAATTTCACTGCATCATTCGACTTAATCGTTAAGACATTCATATCAAGTATTTTTTGATTCATTCGCTCATTATAATCACTTATTATTTTACCATTAATTACATCAAACGATACTTTTACTTTTTGTTCTTTACTCGAATAATTATGAATCATCACAGGTAAAATTACTTCGTCTTTTTCATGTAAATACCTTGGAGTTTCCACTCTTATCAAAATATCTTTTCTAACAATTACATTGTAAAAACTCTCTCCTGCTTTTGAATCTCTGGTAATTGCTTTTATTGTATTTCTCCATGATGTAATATTATCTGGATAATTTAATTCAATTCCGACTTCACCATTTTGATCGGTTACAAGATTTGCATCCCAGAAAATTGCATCCTTAAAATCCTTTCTGATTACTGGCTCAACAAATTGTTCTTTTACTAATTCTTCCTTGTTTTGCATTCCTTCTGGCATAACTTGGGTTGTCACTTGTTTAAATAAAACAACTTCTCCTCTGTAAAATAAATCTTTAACAGAGAATTGAAGTTTATCAACTTCTGCTGGGAAAAGACCTATCCGAAATCGTTTGAAAGAATATCTTTCATTAATTTTTATCTGAGGCAATATAAATTTATAGTATCGAGGATTATCAATTATTAAATCATATGTTCCATCAGGAAGATTTTTAAATGTAAACTCACCTTTTTTATTTGTTTTAGCAATAAGCTGTCTATCTCCACTGATTAATTTCACCTCTGCATCTGGAATTATTTCAGAGTTTAAAGAATTAAAAACCAATCCAGTTATTATTCCATTTCCTTTTTTCTTTAGTTCTTTGAATTGAATTAACTGCTGAAGGAAATATTCTTTTTTATTGATGAAATATGGTAGCTCCGTATTTGTTGTTAAGATTTTATAAATCGAGGATTGAGTAAATACTTCAAAAATATTTCCCGACTTTTCTGGCTTAATTGAATAAATACTTTCATCAATAATTGAAGAAGATAATTCAGCATTCTTGACTGGTTTACCTTGATAATCCGTCACTCGTATCTTGAACTTTCCTTTTTCACCAGGTTTATAAATTTCCTTATCCGATGAAATTTCAATATTGAGTTTTTGTTTGTTTTCGAGAATGCCAAATTTTTTTATTGCACTCAGATATTGATTATCGTAATAAGCTCCTGCTGAAATGTGAACTACAGACGGAAGATTCTTTTTGAATTTTACAATCGCAGAATTTCCATTCAGCTTTATAACTTTATAATCGTAAATTTTTGATTGTTCGAGTGTAATAAAAACATTCAAATCTTTGAAAACAGAAAGAACTAAAAACTCTAATTCATCGGCTTCGTTGAAAATGTCTTTTGCAGGAATTATTTGTAGTCCTTCTCTAAATCCTGAAATTTTTAATTCTTTATCTCCAACAACAAACTCTCCTCGAGCTGTTACTTTTTTATTATCTTCCTCAACAACTACAGTATATGAATACTTACCACCAATTGAAGTTTTATAAGTTACAAAACCAATTCCATCGGTTTGAGTTTCTCCTTTTAGAGTATCCATATCTTCATAATATTCAGCAAAATTTATGTAATGGACACGATGAATTAATACATAGAATTTTTTCTTCACAGGTTTGAAGGAAAAATCGTTTGTTATAATCTTCAAAATGATTTTTGAATCTCTGGTGTAAAAATATCTATCAGGATTTGTGGTTACAGTAATTTTATTTTTTGTAACCAGAAAATTATGACTGCTCTGAACTTCTCTATTAGTTTCATCATTTACATACGCCACAATCTGATATTCATAATTTCTCTCTATATCTTTATCAACTTTGTATTCGAATTTAAATTCACCATCATCGAGTTCGCCTTTTTCTTCAAGCAGAAGTTCAGGACGATAGTTAGGAATGATATCGACAAAACAACTTCGATAAAAATTAGCAAATGGTTCAAATTCCCACCAGTATCGCACTAGAGGTTTACGATAGATAAGTAATCTTACTTTCCCTGATTGTACTGGTTTGCCAAAAAAGTAATCGGCTTGAATTTTAATCTTAACTGTATCAGAAGGATTATAATTTTCTTTTTCTGTTTTAATCGTGACTTTATATTCTGGTTTTTTGTATTCTTCTACATAAAAAGAAGCTGGATAATTCATTCCACTTATTTCAAGATTGACTGAATAAACGCCAATCGGGGCTTCATCTGGAATTTCAATTGAACCTGCCAAAGAACCGTAATCATTTGTGACAAAATTTGAATCAAACAAAATTGAATTATCAGGCATTAACACTTTTACTCTCACATTAAGTTTTACTGGAACTGAGAGTTCGTCTGACTTTCTCTCTCTAATAATAGATTTGAAAAAAACTTTTTGCTTAGGTCGATATACTGGTTGATTTGTGTAAGTATAAACTAAATATTTATCATATTCATCGGATGGTGAGTAAATTATTTCCTGTAATAGTAAGGTTGTTTCGTTATCATCAGTTACAACAAAGAATCTTCTGTCTTCAGGTCTATCTCCAATTGTTCTTGTGGCAATTCCATCTTTATTAGTTTTTAATGTATAAACTTTTTTATCGATGGAGATTAGATTTAATTCTTTATCAGAAATGGGTTGAGAATTTTTTCGATTTGAAACATAAACAATGATTTCATCTTTACTTCTTTTTGAGATAATTCCAATTTCAGAGCAGTTAAAGAAAGCATATGATGATTTATCTTGAAGCAAAACTCTAAGAAGATAACTTCCTTTCTCTCTTATTTTATCAAAAGTATATGTTTCAACAAACCAGTTTTTATTGACTCCAATTTTTTTCTGATATGAATTAACAAATTCTAAATAAGAACTCAATTCATTAAATGCCCTGTCATTAAAACCCAAAAAATCAAAATTTGATGTGGCTACTTTCAGCGGGTCTTTGATTCTATAAATTTCAAAAGTCACTTTATCTGAAAGTAGATTATATCCACTGACTTGTACTTTAATTTCATCATCGGGAAAAATATTCTTATCGGTATAAACATAAATACTTGTCTGGCTTTTCAACAGACTAAATGCACAAAAAATAAAGAGGAAGGACAGAAACAATCTTCTCATTTCAAGACCTCAATTTTTTATCTAATACTTTATTAAAGTAATATTGTTGCTGAGCAAAAGCAAAATGAATGAGTTACTTCCTCAATTAGACAATCATTGATTACAGACCATTTTTTAAGGATTTTTTTGCACTGCCTCGCAATATCATTTTTTCGTAAATTTGCTGTGAAAAACGGCAGAAAGGAAATTCAAATTGGAAAACATCGAAACTCAAGTTGATATTAAAACTGAATTAAGTGAATTAAATTATCGTCTCCCTGTCTTGCCTTTACGAGATGTAGTGATTTATCCTTATATGGTTTATCCTGTCCTGGTGGGCAGGGAAACTTCAATGCGTGCTGCCAATAGCGCCAACGAAAATCGCAAATTGATTTTTTTAGTTGCTCAAAAAGACCCAAAAATTGAAGAACCGAAACCCGAGGATTTATATCAAGAAGGAACAATCGCTCGAATTGTTCAAGTTTTGAAACTTCCAAATGGTTTATTGAAAATTATTGTTGATGGACTTGCTCAGGGTATTATCAAAAACTTTATTGATAATCCATCTTTCCTGGAAGCTGAAATTGAAATTATTCTTCACGAAGTTGAGGAAGACCCAGAAATAGATGCATTAGTCCGTCACATATCGAATTTATTTCTTGAATATATTAACCTCAGCAGAAATATCCCTGATGAAGTTTATGCTGCATTTAAAAATTTAACTGACCCTGTAAGAAAATTATATTTTGTTGCTGCTAATATCCAGCAAGGACTGGACTTAAAACAATCAATTTTGAGAGAGCTCAACTTAAAAGATAAATTCTATCAACTCATTAAAATCCTTAACTCTGAAATTGATATTCTAAAAATCGAAAAAGAGATTGATCAGAAGGTTCAAGAGAATATTCAGAAAGCACAAAGAAAATTTTTAATTCAGGAACAGATAAGAATTCTTCAGGATGAGTTAGGTGAAGATGAAGAAGTCTCACCAGAATTTCAAAAGCTTCGAGAGAAAATTAAAAAAGCACAAATGCCAAAAGATGTTGAAGAAAAAGCCTTGGAAGAGTTAAACAAACTCAAAAAGACTCCTCCTATGTCTCCTGAAGCAACAGTAATAAGAAACTATCTTGATTGGTTAATTGATGTTCCTTGGAAAAAACGAACAAAAGATAATCTCGATTTAGAGCATGTCAGAAAAGTTTTAGATGAAGATCATTATGGATTAGAAAAACCAAAAGAAAGAATCCTTGAACACATTGCTGTTCTTAATCTTGTTAAAGAAATGCGTGGACAGATACTCTGTTTTTGTGGTCCTCCTGGAGTTGGTAAAACATCTCTTGCAAAATCAATTGCAAAAGCTCTCGGAAGAAAATTTGTGAGAATTTCACTTGGTGGTGTTCGTGATGAAGCTGAAATTCGTGGACACAGAAGAACATACATTGGAAGTATGCCAGGCAAAATTATTCAATCTATGAAGAGAGCTGGTGTAATAAATCCTGTGATGCTCTTAGATGAAATAGACAAAATGAGCATGGATTTTCGTGGAGATCCATCAGCAGCAATGCTTGAAGTTCTGGATCCTGAACAAAATCATGCTTTTAATGATCACTACCTTGATGTTGATTACGATCTCTCGAAAGTATTATTTATAACAACTGCAAACATTCGTTATAACATTCCTCTTCCACTTCAGGATAGAATGGAAATAATTGAATTACCAGGCTACCTTGAACATGAAAAGCTTGAAATTGCTAAACGCCACATTATTCCCAAACAATTGAAAGAACACGGTCTCAACAAATATGAAATCTTAATTAAAGATGATGCAATCCTCAGAATCATTCGTGAATATACTCGTGAAGCGGGAGTTCGAAATCTTGAAAGAGAAATTTCTTCTATTTTAAGAAAAGTTGCAAAAGAGATTGCCCTCGAAAAATCTAAAAACAAAAACATTGACAATGTGTCTCGAGTAATCGATGCATCTAATATTGAATCATATCTTGGTGTCCCTAAATATCGTGTGAAGAAGATATCAGCCGAAAACAGAATTGGAACTGCAATTGGTCTTGCCTGGACAAGTGTAGGCGGTGATATTCTAAATGTTGAAGTAACCATTATGGATGGACCAGAGAGATTTACTCTTACTGGTCAGCTTGGTGATATAATGAAAGAATCAGCTCAAGCTGCTTTGAGCTATATAAGATCGAATGCAAAGACACTTGGAATCGATCCTCATTTCTATAAAGGAAAAGAAATTCACATTCATCTTCCAGAAGGTGCAATTCCAAAAGATGGTCCATCAGCTGGTATTACGATGACTATGGCTTTGCTTTCTGCCATTAAAAAAATTCCTGCTAATGTAGATGTTGCAATGACAGGTGAAATTACACTTCGGGGAAATGTTCTTCCGATTGGAGGCTTAACTGAAAAACTCCTCGCAGCTCAACGATATGGTATCAAAAAAGTATTAATACCAAAAGATAATTTAACTGACCTTGCTGATATTCCAGAATCAGTTAAAAAGCCTTTGAAGATAATTCCAGTCGAAACAATTTTAGAAGCAATTCCATATGTGTTTAATAATTTTGAATTGAAAGAGAAATCTAAAAAAGAAAAGAAACAGACTTATGCTAAAAGTAAATCTAAGAGCAGATAATAAAGAAAAACTTTATGAATCATTAATTCCTGTAACCCGCTCACTCGTGAATGAGGAAGATGAATGGATTTCATTGCTTTCTAATTTTTCAGCTCTTCTAAAACAATCTTTTGATTCCTTTTCCTGGGTAGGATTTTATCTATTAAAAAATGGAAGATTAATTCTCGGACCTTTCCAGGGAAAAGTGGCTTGTTCATTTATTGAAATTGGGAAAGGTGTTTGTGGGACATCGGCAAAAGAAAAAAGGACAATCATTGTTGATGATGTTGATAAATTTCCTGGTCATATAGCCTGTGACGAAGGTTCAAAATCTGAAATTGTTGTTCCCCTCTTCATTAATGATAATCTCATTGGTGTTTTAGATATTGATTCGTACAACTACTCAAATTTCGATAAGACCGATGAGTTGTATCTTGAGAAACTAACCTCTATCATTGCAGAAAAACTTAAAAACTTAAATTACAAATTGATATGACAAAATTTTTAGTTACAGCTCGTAAATGGAGACCACAAAAGTTTGAAGATGTTGTAGGTCAGGAACACATCACTCAAACTTTAAAGAATTCAATAAAAAGTGGAAAAATTGCTCACGCTTTTATTTTCAGTGGACCAAGAGGAATTGGAAAAACATCAACTGCAAGAATTCTGGCAAAATCACTTAATTGTCCTAATTCAAAAGATTATAATCCATGCAATCAATGTGAAGTTTGTGAATCTATTACAAATGGTTCTAACATCGATGTAATTGAAATTGACGGTGCATCAAATAGACGAATTGATGAAATCAGAACATTAAGAGAATCTGTTCAATATGCACCTTCTACTGTTAAATATAAAGTCTATATCATAGACGAAGTTCATATGCTCACTACTGAATCGTTCAATGCTCTGCTAAAAGTTCTTGAAGAACCACCATCACATGTAATTTTTATTTTTGCAACGACTGATATTCACAAAGTCCCACCGACAATTCTTTCTCGATGTCAGAGATATGAGTTTAGAAGATTAACTACTGATGAAATAAAAAATCACTTAATCAAAATAGCTGAATACGAAGGAATAGAATATGACGAAGATGCTCTAAGGTTTATTGCCCGTCGTGCTGATGGTGCAATGCGAGATGCTCAAAGTTTGTTTGATCAAATTGTTGTCTACTCTAATGGGAAAGTTGTTTTAAGTGAAGTTAAGGACATCTTAAATATTATTGATGTTGATATCTATTTCAGAGTTTCAGATGCAATAAAGAAACGAGAAATTGAAGAAGCTTTCAGAATTGTAAATGAAATTTATTTCAATGGCTGGGATTTAAATACATTCATAAACGATTTAATTGAACATTTCAGAAATCTATTGACTGTTGCCGTAACAGGTAAAACTGATTTAATCGATGAATCTGAAATTACCAAAGAAAAATATAAAAGCTCGGCAAAAGATTTTTCAATTAGAGATCTGTTGAGGATTCTTTCTTTCCTTTCAAAAACGCAATTCGAAATCCGTCAGACGACAAATCAAAAAATGAAACTCGAAATAGCATTAGCTCAATTAATTGACCTGCCAAGAACTGCTGAAGTTGACGAACTAATTCAAGAAATAAGAAAACTTAAAAAAGACGGCATACCTGCAACAAATCAGTCAACTCAAACACAAAATTCTACTTCAGAGGAAAAAAAAAGTCCAGTAGTTGAAAATCAGTCAACATCTGCACAAGAACTTGATTTTCAATTTTCTCAAAAGACATCAAAGGGGAAAACTGAGGTTTTAGAACCGTCAAATCAATACAAACTCCCGCCGAGCATAGAGATGGTAATTTCTCAATGGGAGAAGTTTGTTTTTCAAATAAATAATCTCAATGAGAAACTCGGAAGCACTTTAAAGAATTCCAAAATTGCCAGGATCGAAAACAATATCATTTACATTTACTCTCCATCATTAAGACAAAATGCAACGACAGTTAATTCCAATCGTGAGTTCCTGTTTAAGCAATCGAAAGAATTTTTCGGGAAAGGATTCAAAATTTTTATTAGCGATGAACCTCCACAGGGTGAACCTTTAATCACCATAAATCAAAATCATCTACCTGAAAAGAAAGAAATTTCAGATGACCATTTACAATCGCTTTCAGAATTAGATTTGAAGATGCGACAGGAAATAATCGATAAATTAAAAGCTCATCTATTAAATTAACTTATATCCACAACTTTTGACTTCTCTTAATTTGATTAGTCCTGAATTTTAAAGCAAGGCTAAATGCAAATCATATCATCCTCAGAATTTTAAATCTTCTTAAATTACATCTAAAGCAAGGTTAAATGAGATGAAAAACACATTCTCACTCAATACTCTTATTAAACTTACATTAATAATTATGGTGTTCACAGGTATGCCCAAAAAAGCAATATCCCAGCAATTCATCGAATCAGCAGAAATTTTAGATATCGACTCAATAGCCGTTAAACTCTCAAGAAATGATGTTCAATTAAATCCTGAAGACATAAAATTATACGGCATCAGTTCAATCAAGACTTTTGAACAACATCACGATATTCTTTTTCTCACAACATCAGAAATTGATCTTTCAGAAATTCATTACATCGAAATAAAAGGTTTTGGAAAAAAGAAAATAGAACCGACACGAGTTTTAGATAAATTCTACTCTCAGAAAAAACTCGGCTGGGAAGTCAAAAACGGAAAAACCTATTTCAATCTTTTTGCACCAAGAGCCAAAATAGTTAAGCTCGTCCTCTTTGATAACTACGATGATTATGAGGGCAAAGAATATTTTATGAGTAAAGATAGAGATGGAATCTGGTCTTTAGAACTCAATGGAGAACTCTACGGTAAATTCTATGCTTATCGAATTGATGGTCCAAAAGACAAAACCGAAATGTTCAATTTCGATATTTTAATTGCTGACCCTTATTCAACTGCAGTTGCATCAAAAAATTCGTATGAACACGATTCGAGAACTTTAATTTTCAAAGACGATTTCGACTGGGAAGGAACTGACTGGATTAGAATTCCAATGAACGAACTTGTTATTTATGAAATGCATGTTCGAGATATGACTGCTCACACTTCTTCTGGTTCATCAAAACCAGGAACATATACTGGACTGATTGAAGATAAAATCAAAGGTGGAATTAATTACATAAAATCACTTGGTGTTAATGCAGTTGAACTTTTGCCTGTTCACGATTTTGCTAACTGGGAAATTCCATACAAAAGAAATTATCGAGGATTCTATAATACCTGGAATCCATACGAACGAAATCACTGGGGTTATATGAGCACATATTTCTTTGCCCCTGAAAGTTATTACGCATCAAACGGAACTTCAAAGTTAGGTGAATGGAATGGAACTGATGGAAGACAGGTAAGAGAATTTAAAGAATTAGTAAAAGCATTTCATAAAGCTGGCATTGCTGTCATTATGGATGTTGTTTATAATCACACATCTCAATATGATTACAATCCTTTTAAATACATAGATAAAAAATATTATTTCCGACTTGATCCTGACCAAAACTTTCTTTCGTTCAGTGGTTGTGGAAATGATTTGAAAACAGAAAGACCAATGCTGAGAAGACTAATTTTAGAATCAGTGAAATACTGGATGACTGAATATAAAATTGATGGTTTCCGATTCGACCTTGCTAATTTAATTGACGAAGAAACACGAAAACTAATCATTGAAGAAGCAAAAAAGATAAATCCAGATGTAATAATAATTGCTGAACCATGGGGCGGTGGATATGATCCAGCAGGATTTTCTAAAATTGGATGGGCTGCATGGAATGATCAGGCAAGAAATGGAATTAAAGGTGAAAATCCATTCAATCGTCAGAGTTTTATATTTGGTAAATGGGATTATGGTGTTAATCAAGATGTGATGAAAAGATTTTTCTCAGGAACTTTAGTTGCACTTGGCGGTTTGTTTCAAACTCACGAACACTCGATTAATTATCTCGAATCTCATGACAATTATACTCTTGGTGATTTTGTAAGACTCGCAATAAATAAGATTGAAAAAAACGATGTCGTAAAAAATGAAGAAAAATTGATTCGACTATCACCAATTGAAATGAAAATCCATAAACTTGCAGCTCTGACACTTTTTACTCTTCAAGGACCGATTATGATACACGAAGGACAGGAATATGCTCGTGCAAAAATTATTGCAAATACAAATGTTGATGATATTCATATTGGAACGCTTGATGAGAACAGCTACAATAAAGACAATGAGACAAATTATATTAACTACGAACATATTGAATGGAATCGTGAACTTGTGGATTATTATAGAGGATTAATTGAACTGAGGAAGAAACTACCTCAAATTAGAAATTCACAACTAAACGATCTTATATTTCTTGAAGATAAAAAGAATCAATTTTGTGTTGGTTATCATTCAAAAAAGAAAGCAGACAAAATTAACGAACTTCAAAATGAGGTCATTGTTATTGTTAACGGAAGTCAAACTTATGCTGGAGAGATTACGCTTCCTGAAGGAGAATGGATAACTATCGCTGATGGTTCAAAAATTTATTCTGAGTCTGATACAAAAGTTGTTTATAAAGATAAAATTATTATTCCCCCAATCGAAGGCGTAATTTTGATTAAACGATGAACATTATTTTTGATAAGAGAAAATTATTCTAAAAAGAAATCAAAAGTAAAGCGTGAATAACTTAAGCATTAAAATGGATTACTTGTTTTAGCGGAAATAAATCGAAACTATTTCAATTAAGCACTTAAATAATCAGTAATTCTTTCACGCATCTTGAAGGATTTTAACTTTTTGTTCGAGAGTGGAAAGTAGATTTAAATATGAATCCACAAAAGCTTTAACACCATCCTTCTCAAGTTTATCAAATATCTCATCAAAATTTATCCCGACTGCTTTTAATTCATCAATTATTTTTCTTGCTGTTTCGAGATCATTCTCAATTCTTTCCTGAATTATACTTTCTTCCATCATTATTTCTAATGTCTTTGGAGGAAGTGTATTTACAGTATTGGGAGCAAAGAGTTCATCTACATAAAGTAATTGACTGTACACTGGATTTTTAGTGCTCGTACTTGCCCATAATGGTCTTTGAATTTTTGCACCTTTTGCTCTAAGATTTTCAAATTTCTCACTGAAAAACAATTTCTTAAATTCTTGATATAGAAGTTTAGTATTGGCAACAGCACTCTTGCCTAAATATTTTGTCAGCTCTGGTTTACCCTGATTAATTAATTTTACGATTTCATTATCAACCAGAGTATCTATTCTACTTACAAATACACTGGCTACTGAATTTACATTACTGACATCAAGTCCTTCCATTAATCTTCTCTCAATTCCCCTGATGTATGCATTTGCAACTTCAATATATCTATTGATTGAGAATATTAAAGTTACATTGACATTAATTCCATTCGCAATCGAAGTTTCAATCGCTTGCAATCCTTCCATTGTCGCTGGAATTTTCACCATTAAATTTTGTCTATTAATTTTTGTCCAGATAGTTTTCACAGCTTCAATTGTTTTTTCAGTGTCGTAGGCGAGTAAAGGATTCACTTCAATGCTTACAAATCCATCGTCCCCACCGGATTCTTCATAAACTCCTCTGAAAGCATCGCAAGCTTCTTGTATATCCTCAATCATTAATTCTTCGAGAATCTGTTCTGAATTTAATCCCTTAGAAATAAATTTTAATATAGATTCATCGTAATCATTACTTCCTAAAATTGCTTTTTCAAAAATTGTTGGATTTGAAGTTACTCCACGAATTCCTTTTTCAATTAACTCATTTAATCCACCACTCCTGATTAATCCTCGACTGATATTATCGAGCCAGATGCTCTGCCCCATCTTTAATAGCTTGTACAGTCTGCTATTCATTCTATAAACTCCCTTCTTTAAATCTTCTTTAAGTGCTAAAATAAAGTTAATTACAATGTTCTATGAGTTCCATCACAAAATGGAATTTTCCCAGAGTGCTTACATTGACACAAAGCAACTTTCTTCTTACTCTCGATTTTTAATTCAATTGGTGTAAAAGAAGTGACTTTATGTGAACCATCGCAGAAAGGTTGATTTTTTGATAAGCCACATCTACACCACCAATAAGTTCCTGGTTCGAGTTCAAGAACAGCAGGTTGTTTTGCAGCAATGTTTGGTTTATCCATAATTCCTCCTTTCTTATAATAAATATAATTCATCTTGAAGAGTTCTAATAAGCATTCCCAATTCTACGATTTTCTTTTCTCCACTTGCACGATACTTAATTTCAACTTTGTTCTTTGCAAGATTCTTCTCACCTACAATGACCTGTAAAGGAATTCCAATTAAATCGGCGTCATTGAATTTAACTCCAGCTGAAACATCAACACGATCATCATAGAGCACTTCCATATCATTCTCTTGCATTTCGTAATAGAGCTTTTCACAGGTATTTTTAATTTCTTCATTTTTCATATTGACACCGAGTAGATGAATTTTGAACGGTGCAATTTCTTTTGGCCAGATAATTCCTTTTTCATCATGATTTTGTTCAATCAAACAAGCAACGATTCTTTCAACACCTATTCCATAACTTCCCATTACAATTGGATGTTCTTCTCCTCTTTCATCTAAATATTTTGCACCAAGTGCTTCAGAATATTTTGTTCCAAGCTTAAAAATATGTCCTAATTCAATTGCTTTAACAATTCTCAACGAACTTCCACATTGAACGCATTGATCACCAGCATTAACAAAATGAAGATCAAAATATTCAATACCGGGTAAATCTCTATCGAAATCGATTCCTCCAATATGATAATCATTTTTATTTGCACCACTAACCATATTATTTGCATGACGAAGTTTCAAATCGGCGATTACTCTGAGATTTGAGTTTACAGGACCAATTGAACCAGCATCGGCACCGGTAATTTCCATTAATTCATCAGGATGAGCTGGTCGAACTTTTCCACCCAGAGCAGCAACAAGCTTTTCTTCATTTACTTCATCATTACCGAGCATCAAAACCAGAACAGGAGAACCGTTATGAATATAAACTCGTGATTTGGCGCATTTTGTCGTTGATATTTTCAAAAACTCTGCAAGTTCATCAATGGTTCTAATGTTCGGAGTGTGAATCTCATGAAGTTCTTCTGACTTCTCATCTCTTGGATAATCTTTGACTTTTGCTTTGGCTACTTCAACATTTGCAGCATAACCACAATTATCACAAATAGCGCAGGTATCTTCACCGGCTTCAGATTCAACCATAAATTCCTGTGAACCGGTTCCACCCATTGCACCACTCGATGCACCAACTTCAAAAAATTTTAATCCACAAGCATTAAAAATTTTTCGATAAGCTTCAGCATGGAGTTCGTAACTTTTATCAAGTCCCTCATAATCTCTATCAAGTGAGTAAGAATCTTTCATTAAAAATTGTCTTCCTCGAATTACACCACTTCGAGGTCTTGGCTCATTTCGAAATTTTGTTTGAATCTGATACCAGATTTGAGGTAAATCACGATATGATTTAATATGATCAGCAGCAATTTGAGTAATTATTTCTTCGTGAGTTGGAGCAAGAACATAATCTCGATTTTTAACCTGAAACAGTGTATCTCCAAAAGCTTCTACACGATTTGTTTTTTCCCAGATTTCTTTCGGATTAAGAGCAGGTAGATGAAATTCCTGTCCACCAATTGCATCCATCTCACGACGAATTATTTCACAAACTTTTTTAATCATTCTGTAACCAAGCGGTAGAAAAGAATAAATACCCGCTGCCAGTGGTCTTATCATTCCAGCACGCATCATCAAAATGTGACTTGGAATAACCGCATCAGCAGGAGCTTCTTTTGTTGTTGGAATGAATACTTTAGATAACCTCATACCTTTCCTTGAAAATTTCTTCAAAAATAAAAATTGTGATAGGCTTTTCAAAAGAATTATTAATGCATCTCTCCACAAAAAAGATTGTTAATTTTAATGAAGAAATAAATTTATCGTTTAATCAGTCACAAATAAAAACTAAATTCCTAATTCCACCTTTTATTCTCATTCATTTATTTTATTATTTACACGATTAATGAAAGAATTAATTGGCTAACTTAAAAGTGTCATATCCTGTTTGTTTCAGCAACTAAAATTATCTTTGACTAAGAGATCCTTAAATTAGTTCAGAGTGATAAGATTAATACTTTTCAGTCACTTCCTACGTTTTGTAGTAATTGTCAGTCTTAGCGAAGACAATGGTTGACAACATCAATAGTCATTGCGAGGAATCCCGAGAATTCGGGAGACGAAGCAATCTTTCCTCAAACATCTGTCATTGCGAGGAACGAAGTGACGAAGCAATCTTTCCTCATGTACCTGTCATTGCGAGGAGTGAAACGACGAAGCAATCTTTCCTCATGTACCTGTCATTGCGAGGAGTGAAACGACGAAGCAATCTTTCCAATGTTATATGAAACTGTTTAAAAAGTGTCATGCTGAATTCATTTCGGCATCTAAACTTGTAATTATAAACCAAAAATAGACCCTGCCCCGATAAATCGGGACAGAGTGACAAACTAATACTTTTTAGTCAGCCCCTGACATAATGGTCTTCATCTAAGTAATAAATCACTGAAGTGTCAGCTGAATTAGTTTCAACTTCTAAATTTGAAACTCCAATTAGACCCTGCCCCGATAAATCGGGACCGGTTGACAGAATAATACTTTTTCAGTCAATCTCTCAAATAATCAGTTATTTTGAAAAGTTCTTTCTATTTAATTTCATTTGATGTTAATAAGATTGCGCCTGCTTCTTCCATTTCCTTAAAAGCTTTTTCAACATCACCTTCGTTTTGATAAATACCTTCGACACCATCTTTAATCACATAAGTTTTAAAACCATTCTTTAAAGCATCAAGAACGGTTTGTTTTACACAATATTCAGCTGTAAGTCCGGTTACATAAAATTCATCAACATTATTTTGCTTTAAGTATTCAGCCAGATTTTCATTTGTAGCTTCAAATGCAGAATAACCATCGTCTTTATTTCCTGTACCTTTCAAAAATATCTTGTTAATTTTTTCAGTATTTAATCCATCCGGGAACTCAGCGCCTTTTGTTCCCTGAATGCAATGTTTTGGCCATTTTTGGAAATGAATAGAATCTTCAGGATGCCAGTCTTTCGATGCCAAAACTAAATCGAATTTATCCATAAGTTTATTTAGCACTGGAATAATTACATCACCTTTCGGGGTTGGTAATGCACCCCATGGACAAAAGTCATTTTGTAAATCGACGATAAATAATGCTTTCATAATTTCTTCTCCTTCCTTTGATTTATCAATTTATCTCTGAGTTTCAAAAGTTCTGGACTAATTCCCACTTTATAAATATGTGGAAATTCAAATCTTTTATGTTCCTCAGGTAAAAGAGAAAATCTGTATTCGTTATACTCAGCAATCCGGGAGATGGTTTTATTTTCAACTAAAATCTCCCCATCTTCAAAAACTTTTTCCAGTATTTCTTCTCGTTTCAAATCTTTTAAGTTGCATTTTTTGTAAACATCAAAAGGATGAATCATTAGTTCAATTTCTTTTTCTGATTCAAGAGCAATGCAATCGGCATAAAATTTATTTTCGCCATTGAAGTATCTATAAATTTTTTTCACTCCAGGTAAAGTAACTTTGCTTATATCTTCTGAAAGTTTAATTGTCGGCTTACCATCAATCATACTTATTTTATAAACACCATCAAGGGCAGCATCCTTTTGTCCAGTAATTAAATTTGTTCCTACTCCAAAAAAATCAATAGGTGCATTTTGATCATTTAAACTCTTGATTAAATATTCATCCAGTTGATTTGAAGCGACTATTTTAACATAACTCAAATTAGCATCATCAAGCATTTTTCTTGCTTTCTTTGACAAATAAGCAAGGTCACCACTATCAAGTCGAATAGCTTTTAATCTTTTTCCTTTTTGTTCAAGTTCCTTTGCAACTGTAATTGCATTTGGAATACCACTCTTTAGAGTATCAAATGTATCAACGAGTAAAATGCAATTATCTGGATAATACTCAGCAAATTTTCTGAAAGCTTCGAGCTCATCACCAAAACTCTGTATCCACGAGTGAGCTTGAGTTCCTGCAGGAATTAAATCATAATTAAACGCAGCAAGAACATTAGAAGTACTATTGACACCTCCTATTACTGCTGCACGACTTGCAAAAATCGAAGCCAGTCCCTGACCTCTTCGTAATCCGAAATCAGAAATAATTTTGTCTCTGGAGACATATCTAATTCTTCTCGCTTTTGTAGCAATAAGTGATTCAAAGTTAATTACATTGAGTAGAAGCGATTCTATCAACTGTGTTTCAACAATATTTCCTTCAACTCGAATTAATGGCTCATAGGGAAAAACAATTTCTCCTTCCTTAGCTGAGAAAATTTTCCCTTTAAATCTGAACTCCTTCAAATAATCAAGAAATTCATCTTTAAATCCTCTCTTGTGAAGATAATCGATTGAGTCTTTTCCGAAACGAAACAACTGGAGAAGTTCCAGAAAATCAGATAGACCAGCAAAAACCGTGTATCCAGAACCAAAAGGATTTGTTCTGAAAAAATAATCGAAGTTAGATTTCAGATTATGACGATTACTCAAGAAATATCCTTGAGCCATTGTTAGTTCATAATAATCGAGATAGAGACCAAAATTCTCGAATAGATTTTTCATGGCTTTTTCCAATCAATATTAAACGAAATATGAATTACTAATTAATATTATTCAATAAAATGAAAAAAGACAAGTAATGCAGGAGTGCTTATGAAAGTATGTTATGATGATTTAAAAAAGAGGTTCACAGGAAAATTTCTGGAACCTCTTAAAGCTTGTTACTCTTCCTGGTTTTGAATTACAGTCAATGGAATTGTAGAAGTACTCTCGTAATTTTCCTGTTGAGAAGGAATTCCAGTCCTGTATTCTTCAGGTTTAACATCAGGATAGACAAAAGTTTCATATTTATAATTTCGGAGAATAAGTTTTTCATCATCCTGATATAAAATGTATTGAGGAAGCAAAGGAATTTTTCCACCACCACCGGGTGCATCAATTACAAAATATGGAACAGCAAGTCCAGAAGTATGTCCTCGTAACTTATCCATTATTTCCAGACCAACTTTTACAGGAGTTCTAAAATGATTTGCACCTTTTGTTAAATCAGCTTGATAGAGATAATAAGGTCTTACTCTCATCAAGAGCAATTTCCTGAAAAGTTCTTTGATTACCGCTGGATTGTCGTTAACACCTTTCATCAAGACGGTTTGATTTCCAATTGGAATTCCAGCATCAGCTAAAAGCTCACAGGCTCTTTTACTTTCTGGAGTAATCTCCCACGGATGATTAAAGTGAGTGTTAACATAAATCGGATGATATTTTTTTAACATTCTAACAAGTTTCGGAGTAATTCGATGTGGAAGAACAACAGGCATTCTCGTTCCAAGTCGAATAATTTCAACATGAGGTATTTGTCTCAATCGTTGTAAAATTTTTTCAAGCATTGCATCTGTTAACATTAATGGATCACCACCTGAAAGAATAACATCGCGAATCTCTTTATGCTCTTCAATATATTTGAATGCAGCTTCAAGTCCGCGCATTGAAATCTTCGATGAATCACCAACTTTTCTTTTCCTTGTGCAGAAGCGACAGTACATTCCACATTGACTTGTAGTTAAGAATAGAACTCTGTCCGGGTATCTATGAGTGATATTAGGAACAGGGCTCATTGAATCTTCGCCTAAAGGATCTTCAGGTGCATCAATATCATTCAATTCGGTTTCATCAGGAACACACTGAAGCCAGATGGGATCTCCTGGATAGCGAATTAAACTTAAGTAATATGGATTAATGCGAGCCTGGAAAAATTTATCCAGTCTTTCAGCTACTCGTCTATCGAGTTTAAATTTTTCAACGAGTTGATCGACTGAATGAATGCTATCTCTGATCATTTTTTGCCAGAGTTCCATAGTTATGCTCCTTGGTTTATTAAGTATTTGCCGAAGATGATTAAGCTATCACCCATTTTATAAAAATCTTTGATGATAGCTAATTCCTGGTAATTATTTTTTTTATAAAACACTCTTGTGTTTGCATAATCATCACGAGATGAAGTCTCTGCTAAAATCAATCTTCCATTTTTTGATTTAACATATTCTTCTGCATCTTTTATTAATGATGAACCTACACCTAATCCTCTTTGATCAGGTGAAACAACAATCCAGTATAAATCAAAAACCCCATCTGTAAGTGGACGTTGACCAATGCAGTAATAACCTAAAACCCGATTATTTTCTTCGGCAACTTTGAAATAATAATCTTTTTGTTCTGGATTATTAATTGCAATATCAATTAATTCCAGTCCGACTTCCTTTTCTTCTTTCGAGAAATTTTGTGTATTGAACAAAATATCTTTTAATTTATCTCTATCTTCTTTTTTCATTTCTCTAATTGTCATTTTCTTTCTAAAGCAAATTCAATTATTTTAATTAATAACTCTTCATAAGATAATCCATACGCTTTCGCTGCTCGTGCAAAACCAGCATCAATTGAAATATCTGGATTTGGATTAACTTCAAGTATATAAGGCTGATTATCTTTTGATAATCTTAAATCCACTCGTGCGTAATCTCTGCATCCAAAAAGATTTGAGACATTTAGAGCGAGATTTTTTAGATTATCAGAAAGAGTTTCATCAAGTGGAGCCGGGCAAACTGGAATTGTATTTTGATAATACAAACTATCTTTTATCCATTTACCTTCATAGGTAACAATTTTTGGTAAATCATCTGGTAATGTATCAAAACTTATTTCAGAGAGTGGCAGAGCAATTTTTTCTTTGTCTCCCAGGATCGCTGAATTTATTTCTCTACCTTCAATGTATTCTTCAACCAGAACTGGTTGTTTTAGAGTTGTAAATAAAAATTCTACCTGTTCTTTTAATTCTTTTTCATTATAAACAACTGATTGTTCACTAATACCCACACTTGCATCTTCTCTTGATGGTTTTACAATCATTGGAAAAGATGGATTAGAATCAAAAATAATCTTTGATGGAGTTTCATATAATTTCCAGTTAGGTACATTAAAACCTGCACCTTTCAAAAACAATTTTGCACGATGTTTATTTAGACATAAGCCAAGTGTGACTGCACTACAACCAGTGTAAGGAATATTATATAATTCATAGATACCTGCTACATACATTTCCTTTATTGATTCTCCACCGACACTCTCAACAAGATTGAAGACCACATCAAATTTCTTTGAACCAAGTTGAGAACAAAGTTCATCAATGTTATCAAGTAAATTGAATGTTTCTGTTTCAATTCCGTATTTAAATAATGCTTCTTTAATTGCTTCGTACTCTTCAATCACACCAACTTCAGATAAATCAATTACATTTGAAGATTGTGATTTTATCCTCTTCCCATCGTAGCTTTCATATATTCCACCTATTGGCTGATTATATGCAAGTAAAACCTTAATATCTTTTTTCATATTCCATACCTTTTTCTGGCTTCATTCAGGACTGAGTTTATCATTTCTTCATAACTCATTCCAGCAGCTCGAGCAGCTTTAGGATAACAAGAATTATCTTTTGGATCTGGTAAAATTCCAGGTAATGGATTTATCTCAAGAACATTCGGTATTCCATTCTCATCGAGGCGAATATCAATTCTTGACCAGTCTCTACATTTCAAGATTCTATAAGTATCAAGAGCAACTTTTTCTATTTTTGATTTTAATTTTTCATCGATGTTAGCAGGGCATTCATAGATATCAAGGGGATCTTCTCGTGTATCTAATATCCATTTAGCTTCATAAGAATAAATCGGGAGAACGCCTTCTGGTAATTCTTCGAATTTCATTTCAATGATCGGGAGGCAACGAGCTTCTTTACCATTTCCAAGTATTGCCACTGTGAATTCACGACCTTCGAGAAATTTTTCAATCAATGCAGCCTGGTTATAAACCTGATGAATTTTTTTAATCTCTCTTTTGAGCTCATCTTTTGTTCTAACAACTGATGAATTATAAATTCCTTTGCTCGAACCTTCAGCTACAGGTTTCACAATTGCTGGAAGAGGAAAATCAATTGATGAATAATCATCCTCTACTTCGATTAAAAGAAATTGTGGTGTTGGTACTTTGTAGTAAGACAGAATTTCTTTTGTTCGAGATTTATCAAGACAAATTCCAAGTGTAACCGGGTCTGAACCTGTGTAAGGAATATTCAAGAACTCAAGCATCGCTGGGATTTGTGCTTCTCGACTTATACCATTAAATCCTTCAGCAATGTTGAACACAATATCTGGATTCAATTCACGCAATGTTTCAAATGCATCATTATCAGCTTCGACTAAAGTTACATTGTGATTGATTGCAAGAGCATCTCTAACAGCATTAATTGTTTCTTCTGTGTCCCACTCTGCAAATGTATCTTCATTAATATCAGCAGAGTAATTAAACTTTTTAAGAAAAGGATATTTAGCCGATGGAGTTTTAAAACTTTCTTGTTTTATGTTGTAGGTGAGAACTACATTCAATTTTTTTTCAGAAGAAGTAGAAGTACTAATAAATCATTCTCTCAATTTGTTCAACATAATGAATTAATTTTATTACTAATATATTAATTAAAAATTTTTTGTCAATAGTTTTTAAAAGAGTTTTAAAAATTTTTTTCATCATCAGTTGAAGAAAAAATTTTTTTGATTCACCACTTCATCAAACATCTCAACAAAAATTTTTTTGTTAGATGGAAGTTACAAAGAAATGTTTCACAATCGAATCAACTTTTACAACTAAAAATTTTTGATTCATCACTTCACCAATCAACTCTTAATATTTTTTTATTCGATGCAAGTACAATAAAAATGATTCATGAATGATTTTATCATTACTAATAAAATTTTTGTTGCACTTCAATTGAGATTGATGGATTAATCAATCAAAAAATAATTCGGACTGATTGAAATATTAATTCTGTCATCAAGAACTTGTTTTAGAATCTATATAAGTTAATAATCTCAAATTTAGAGGAGTTGATTAAAAAGTATCATTCTGTCAACCTATGGGCTGACTAAAAAGTATTATTCTGTCACCCTGAATTTAATTCAGGGTCTATATTTCAAGTTTAGATTCTGAAACAAGTATGGAATGAATTTTTTGATAGTCCCTTTAAAATATTTTACACAAGGCAATAAAATGTTTGATAAGTTTGATTTAGAAAAGAATTGAATTGTGGAATAAAAAGAAATTGTCAGTAGCTTTCTTTTTCGTTTGGGAAATCTCCACTACGAACATCTTCGATGTATCTTTTGAAAGCTTCAAAAATTATTTCTGAGAGATGAGCATATTTTCTAACGAATCGAGGATTGAATTCTTCTGTCAAACCAAGCATATCATACACTACTAAAATCTGCCCATCAACAAATTTTCCTGCACCAATTCCAATCGTAGGAATCTTCACTGATTGAGTTATTTTTTTCGCAAGTTTAGCTGGAACTTTTTCAATCACAATTGCAAATGCACCTGCTTCTTCAAGTGCTTTTGCATCACGGATTAATTGTTGAGCTTCTTCTTTTTCTTTTCCTCGTGGTTGATATCCACCAAAGCGATGAATCGATTGGGGAGTCAAACCAATGTGACCCATCACAGGAATTCCATTTTCAGTTAATTTAGCCACTGTTTCGGCAAATAATTCACCACCTTCAATTTTTACAGCACCAGCATCTGTTTCTTTCATAATTTTCCCGGCATTACGAAAAGCTTCTTCAATATTTGTTTGATAGCTCATAAAAGGCATATCAACAACAATCATTGCTCGTTTGACACCACGTTGAACAGCTTTTGTATGATAAATCATTTCATCAAGTGTGACTGGTAATGTTGTTTGTTGTCCTTGAAAGACATTTCCAACTGAATCACCAACAAGTATAATATCAATACCTGCACGATCGAGTAATCTGGCTATCAAAAAATCATAAGCCGTAAGTGCCGTAATTTTTTCCCCTTTTTCTTTCATCTCTTGAATTCTTCGAGTTGTAACTTTTTTAATTTCTGCTGAGGCACTCATACTTCCACCTTACTCTCAATTAAATTAATATCAAAAACTTTTTCAAAACCTGTGAGGAGAGAAAACTTTAGTTTATTGAGATCAACTCTTTCATTGAGGATTTCTTCAAGAGTTATTGTTTTTTGATCTAAATCTTGCTTTAATAATTCTTTTTCTTCTTCGCTTAAATTCAAATAATCAACTATTCTTTTATGATAATCACCAATTAAAATTGAACCATGTTGAAGAATTACATCATTTATGATTCTTTGAGCTGAACCAACCAGCTTCTTGTTCTGAAATTTTATTTCATTTCTTGCTGAACTTGAAAAACAAGGAATCGATCTCGTTGATTTGTAGAAATTTTTGAAATCAATCTGTCCTTTCTCGAGATCAACATCTTTCAATCGAGAGTCGTAACTATGAAATCCATGAATTAAAGCAAGATTGATTTTGAAATACAATTCATTCGCTGAATTGTTATCAATTGAAGTAATAACTGAATAAGTTAATTCTTCTGAATGCAAGATTGCTCTTCCACCAGTAGGTCTTCTCACAATATCAATAGAATCTTGTTTACATTTTTCTGTATTTAATGACTCAATTTTTTGATGATATCCGAGAGAAATTGCAAAAGGTTGCCACTGATAAAAACGAATAAAAGATTTTTTCTCTAACCGGGCTCTTTCAACAAGACTTAAATCATAATTCATATTAAATTCACCAGAGTGAAGTCCTGTATCAATAAAAATCCAGGAACTCATTTACTAATTCCCCGGCGACTGTTTGTAATGAAGTCGAGTAAATTATTTACTTCTTTTGTTGGATTGATTTCTGTTTTAATTTTTTCAACTGCTTGAGTGGTATTGAAGAATGGACTATATAAAATATTGTATGCTTCTTTAAGAGAATTAATTGCTTCAGCTGAAAAACCTCTTCGTCGAAGTCCAATAATGTTTAAACCTTCATAACGAATTGGATTACCACTGAATAATGTATATGGCGGTATATCTTTTACAATTTTTGAACAAGCACCTATCATTGAATGTTGACCAATACTCGTAAACTGATGCACACCTGTCAAGCCACCTATTATTACAAAATCTTCAACATAAACATGTCCTGCAAGTTCAACAGAATTAGCAAGGATACAATTATTTCCAACAACGCAATCGTGAGCAACATGAACATAAGCCATCAGCAAGCAATTATTTCCAATAACTGTTTTCTTTGTTGCAGATGTTGCTCGACTGATAGTTACAGCTTCACGAATTACATTGTTATCTCCAATAAAAACTTCTGTGTATTCGTTATTGAATTTCAAATCCTGTGGAATTGCGGCAATAACTGCACCGGGAAAGATTTTATTGTTCTTTCCAATTCTTGCGCCATCATAAACGACTACATGACTCAATAACTTTGTTCCGCTATCAATTCTTACATCTCCTTCAACAATACAGAAGGGACCAATGATTACATCATCAGCAATTTGTGCATCTTTAGAAACAATTGAGGTTGGATGTATTTCTGGCATAGATTTATTTCTGTGACTTCTGACTTTCTTCTTTAGGAACAACTACTGCCATAAACTCTGCTTCTGCTGCAAGATTACCATCAACTATTGCTCGACCTTTCATTGTGAAAGTTTTGCTTCTCGAATTAACCAGTTCAACTTCAAGAATTATTTGATCACCCGGAACAACTGGTTTTCTAAACTTAGCATTGTTAATTGCCATAAAGTAGACAAGACTATTTTCAAAATCTGGAATTGAATTCAATAAAAGTATTCCACTTGTTTGAGCAAGAGCTTCTATAATTAAAACACCTGGCATCACCATCTGACCGGGAAAATGTCCCTGAAAATAAGGTTCATTAATTGTCACATTTTTAATTCCGACAACTTTTTCACCCATCTTCAAATCAACGATTTTATCAACCAGCACGAAAGGATAACGATGTGGAAGTATTCTTAGAATTGCATTTGCATCAAATACAATTCCTTCTTTTTTGATGAATTGATATTTCTTCTCAAGTTTTTTCTGTTGATAAAGTTTTCGAATCATTCGAGCAAATTCGACATTTGCTTTATGACCGGGTCGAGCTGCAAGTATCTGTGCTTTGAGAGGTACACCAATTAATGCAAGGTCACCAATTAAATCTAATACTTTGTGTCGGGCTGGTTCATTTTTAAATCGAAGACTTTCATTATTTAAAATTCCATTATCACCAATAAAGAGAGGATGTTTAATGTTTAATTTTTGAGCGAGCTCACTTAGTTCATTTTCTGAAAGTGCTCTATCAACAATCACAACAGCATTGTCAATATCGCCTCCTTTAATCAAATTTTGATTAACCAATTGTTCAACTTCACTCAGGAAACAAAATGTTCTTGCTGTTGAATATTCTGATATAAATTCTTTTTCAAGATTGAATAAACTTGAGTGCTGACTCCCCAGAGCTGGATTATTGTAATCAATCATTATTGTAATTCTGAAATCATCAAGAGGTAAAGCAACAATGTCTATTCCTTTTTCTTCATTGTGATACATTACAGTTTGATCAATTACCAGATAATCTTTTGGTGCTTCCTGTTCAACAATTCCAGCTTCAAGCAAAGCATCGACATAGAGCTTTGCACTTCCATCACCAATAGGTGGTTCAATTCCATCAAGTTCAATTTTAAGATTATCTATTTTTAATCCATAAACAGCTGCCAGTACATGTTCAACAGTATGGACTTTTGCTTCGCCAACTGCAATGGTTGTTCCTCGTGAAACATCAACAACATTTTCAACAATAGCTGGAATTTCTGGATTCCCTCCAAGATCAACTCTTATAAATCTAATTCCATAATTTTCAGGTGCAGGTTTAAATGTCATTGTACATTGAGTTCCAGTATGAATACCAATGCCTGTTACGGTCACGGGTTTAGCAATAGTCCTCTGCTGTTCAACCATATGAGTTCTCCTATTTATTTTCTTTTAAATTTTTTTCAAGTTCATCCAATTTTTTACTTAAGTCAAAAATTTTTTCTCTCAGTTCTGGAAGATTTCTAATTAAAGCATTTAGTTTAAATGCTTCTCTTACTTCCATAGCTGGATAACCGAAATAAACTTTCCCTTTTTTAAGATTGTGAGATACTCCTGATTGAGCCATTACTACAACATCATCTTCAATTTCAAGATGATCGGCAAATCCAACTTGACCTGCAATTATCACATTATTTCCAACTTTTGTACTTCCTGCAAATCCAGTTTGTCCTGATATTGCACAATTTTCTCCAATGACAACATTATGAGCAACCTGAACTAAATTATCAATCTTTGTCCCTTTTTTGATTCTTGTTTCACCGATGCTTGCTCTATCTATGCAGGTATTGGCACCAATTTCAACATCATCTTCAAGAACAACAATACCAATTTGAGGAATCTTCTTGTAGGTTTTGTCTTTTAGTTTATAATAACCAAATCCATCACTACCAATTACAACTCCTGAATGAAGAATATTTCTTTTGCCAATCTTACATCTTTCACGAATAGTTACATTGGGATAGATAATAGTTCCGTCGCCAATTTCTACATCATTAAGAATTGAAACATTTGAAAAGATTGTTACATCATCACCAATCACACAGTTTTTACCAATGGAAACATTCTCTCCACATCTGAAATTTTTTCCAAAAGAGAAATTGACTTCATCTTTTCTTTTGTTGTAAAAAGGGGGAAGTTCAATTTCAGGGATAAAATATTTTTCAATTACTTTGATGAAGGCAAGATAAGGGTCAGAAACTTTGATTAATGTCAGTGATGGAAAATTTTTCGAAAAATCTTTCTTAACCAGAATTGCAAAAGAAGAAGCAGGACTTAAAAACTTCTCATATTTTTCTTGATAAAGAAATGTTAGATCATCATTGCCTGCTTCTTCAATCTTTGCAACATTTCGAATTATCTTATTTCTATCACCGACAACTTCACCCTCGAGAAGAGATGCTATTTCTCCAACAGTTATTTCCATACGATCCTATTTTAAAGCTTGTAAAACTTTATTTGTTAAATCATATTTTTCATTAGCATAGAGGAGTAAGATTTCCCCGCTCTTATCGAAGACAAAGTCGTATCCTTCGTCCTTTGCAATTTTTTCAAGAGCATTGAAGATCTTATTTTGAATTGGCTTCATAAATTCTTCTTGCTTTTGAAAGAGTTCACCGTTTTGTCCGAATTTTTGCTCACGGTATTGCATAATTCTATTTTCAAGATCAACAAGTTCTTTTTCTTTTTCAGAACGTGTTTGATCACTCATAATTAATTTATCTCTATCGTAAGCATCGTATTTTGATTTCCATTCACTTTCAAGTCTTCGAAGTTCAGCCTGCCATTCCTGAACAAGATTATCAAGTTTTCTCTGAGCATCCTGAGCTTCTGGCAATTCTTTCATAATCGCTTCCGAATTGATGTAACCAATTTTTACCTGAGCAAAAACTGGAATCACAAATAAAAAGAAAGCGGAGAAAAAAATGAGCTTTTTCATAAAAGCCTCTTATTTATTTAACTTTCCCTCGTCTTAATTGATCGAGGACTTTAAATGTTAAATCGTATGATGGGTCTGAATAAAGCACAACAACTTCACCAGCTTTATCTAAAACAAGAGTAACTTTTTCTTCCTTTGCAACTTTTTCAATTGCTTTGATAATATTTTGTTTGATTGGTGAAAGAAGTCTATCCTGTTCCATTGCAAAATCACCCTGCTGACCAAACTTTCGCTGACGGAAATTATAAATTTCTTGCTCGAGTTTCATCAAATCTTGTTGTTCTTTAAATTTTACTTCTTCTGTCATCATTGCTTCTTGTTTACGATAGTTATCAAGTTTTTCTTGATAATTCATCGAGAGGCTATCGAGTTCTGCCTGCCATTTTTTAACAATTTCATTTAGTTTATCTTGAGCTTGTTTGTATTCAGGTAATTGACTTAAAATTATTTCTGAATCTACAACACCAATTTTGACCTGTGGTTGTTGCGACCAAAGAATTGATGTAACCAATAAAAACAAAGGTAAAATTAATTTAATCGTTTTCACTTTTAACCTCATTATTTATTTTAGTTTTACATTCCTCTACCAAACTGGAAGTGGAAGATCCACTGTGGATCATATCCACTGACTGATTTTCTATCAAATCCATATCCAAAATCAAATCCTATCATACCAATCGGGTTAATCAGAACACGAGCACCAAATCCGACACTTCTTTTTAAATCAAATATATTAACATCTTTCATATCTCTCCAGACATTTCCTGCTTCAGCAAATGCAAGAATATAAAGAGGCATTGGCTGAAGAGTTACTGCCAATCTAAGTTCAACTGTATTTCGAGCAAAGATTTTTCCACCAATTACATTTCCATTTACATTCTTTGGACCAATTGAACGATCGTCATAACCTCTCAAAGGTTCTGTTGCAATAATTAATCCACTTCCACCCATATAATAATATTCGAATGGTTGAATTGGTGTATTTGGAACAAGTTCATAGATAAATCCATAATAATTTCCCAGGAACAAACTAACTTTGTTCGTACCGAAAAGTCTTCTATAAATTTCAAGATTTATATCCGATTTCAAGTAATCAACATCACCTGGCAGGAATGGACCACCAGACAAATCAAAATCAAGATTTAGTATACTTCCAGTACTCGGAAAAATTGGATTATCAATATCTCTTCTGCCAATTCCAAAAGTAAGTGAATATTGTTTATACATTCCTTCTCGATAATAACCACCACCACCTTTAACATCATTCATATAAAATCTAAAGCTTCCATTGATATTAAAGTAATCATCGGGCCAGGAGAGTCTTCTTCCAGCTCTTATACTTCCACCATATTGTCTTAATTCATAAATATAAATTTGTCTTGTATCAAAAACATCAAACCCAATTGAAGTTGGAGTATCCATAAACCATGGTTCTGTAAATCCGAGCTGGAATGTTCTGTAATAATTTCCAATTCCAAATTGCCAGTTAAAATTAAGAACCTGACCACCACCAAGCGTAAAAGGATTGGAGAGTGAAAAGTTTGTCAATGTGATTCCTACTGCACCACTAAATCCCCAGCTTCCACTATAACCGACAGAAGCATTTAAATAGTCACTCGATTTTTCTTCAACCTTGTAAGTAATATCAACTGTTGAATCGGAAGTCGGGAAATAATCAATTCCTTCTTGATAAAGTTTTTCTGGATTAAAGTATTGAAGGTTTGCAAGTTGCTGGAGACTTCGAAGCAATAAACCACGATTGAAATAATCACCTGGTCTTGTGAAAAGTTCTCGCCGAATTACTTTATCCATTGTTTTATCATTGCCTTTAATCTCGACATAACCAATCTTGAATTGATTTCTTTCAGCGATCTTGATAATTATATCCAGTGAATCTTCAGCAACTTTCACTTCCTCAGTTTTAAGCGAGAAGCCAAGATAACCATTATCAAAGTAAAGTGATGAAACATCTGTTTGTTGTTCGTTTTGTCTTAAGTTTCTTTCAAATTTTTCGTAATCGTAGATATCACCTTTTTCAAAACCAAGTCTTTTGTTTAATATTTCTGTCGGGAAAACAGTATTACCAATCCATTGTACATTTCTGATTTTGTATTGAGGACCTTCATAAAGATAAAGATCGATGAAAAGATTTTTCTTGTTTTCATCGAGATAAATTGAGTCTTTTAAGATTGTTGCATCTTTGTAACCGTTCTTTTTATAAAATTTGATTAATGCTTCTTTATCTTTCTCAAAATTCTTTTTATCAAATTTTTCTTTCTTCCAGAAACGCCACCATCTTTTTTCTACAATCTCATCGAATTGATCTAAAAGTTTTCCTTTTGAAAAGCTTTTATTCCCGTAAAAATTAATTTGCTTTACAAGAATAACCGTACCTTCATCAATCTTAATTTTTAAGAGGACACGACTCTTCATTCTTTCTATTGATTCAACAGCTGGTCTATCACTCAAATCAATTTCGGTAACGTACGTATCCTCACTATCTAACTTATTTACCCAGTGAATTTGAATTTTTTTCTTAAGTGTATCGAGATAAGAAAATTCAAGAATAGATGTTTTTATCTCCGCATTGAGCATTCCTTTTTCTTCATAAAGTCGAAGGATATTCCTTTTCAATTTACTGATGTCTTGAGGTTTTAATGTTTGCCCTTTAATTAAAGTGACTTCTTTCTTTAAATCCTTTTCACCTATCTCATCATTACCAACAAATACAAAATCTTCCAGTCTTGGATATTCCTTAACTTTAATGAGAACATAAATACCATTTCCGACCTGTCTTTCTTTTATTAATTGAACATCGGAAAAAATATTAAGAGCCAGAATCCTTTTTATTGCATTAATTGTCGCATCACCAGGAATTTGAATCTCATCATTAATTTTTAATCCACTAGCAGCAATAATAACAGAAGGATCGGCAGTCACATTACCTTCAACTGAAACACCTAAAATCTTATAAGTTGGTAGAGTTTGTTGAGCAATAGAAATATTACTCACAAAAATTAAAAGAAGAAGCGACAGGAATTTTAATTTATTTTGATTTCTTAAGAGTAAAAACATTTTTACCATATCCTTTAATCTGTTCACTAACTAAACCGAATTTTCTTTCTCTTTTCTGATAGTCTTCAATTGCTTTATATAATTCCTTCCTCCTAAAATCTGGCCACAGGGTTTCAGTTACAAAAAGTTCTGTATATGCAATTTCCCAGAGTAAAAAATTGCTTACTCTCATTTCACCGCTTGTTCTGATCAATAAATCAGGTTCAGGAAATTCCGAAGTGGAAAGATATTTTTTGAAGGTTTCTTCATTAATCTCAGATTTCGAGATTTTTTTACGAGCAACATCATCAGAAATTTTTTTTACAGCTTGAAGAATATCCCACCTACCCGAATAACTCAAGGCAAGAATTAAATTTAATCTTTTATTGTTTTCAGTCTTTTTAATTGCATCTCTTAATTGCTTTTGAACTTCATCGGGGAGACTTTCAAAATCACCTATCATTCTGAGTCTGATATTATTTTTATGAAGCTCATCTGTCTCGGTTTTAAGTGTTCTAAGAAGCAATTTCATTAAAGTTGAAACTTCCTCCTTAGGTCTACGCCAATTTTCAGTGGAAAATGCAAATAATGTAAGATATTCAATTCCAAGTTGAGCGCAAGCTTCTACTATATCACGAACACTTTTGACACCTTCAGAATGACCAGCAACACGAGGAAGCCCTCTTTTCTTTGCCCATCTGCCATTGCCGTCCATAATAATGGCGATATGTCTTGGTAAATTACCCTTGGCTTTTAGCTTTTCTTGAAGTTTTTGATCGTCAGATGATTGCACTCTATTCAATTATATCCTTCAATTATTTTATTATAGCAAAACAATTTAATAAGATTAAAACGAAAAAAAAATAAGTTCAAAATCGCTTGTAATTAAATAAATTTTCCTTGTTTTAATAAATACTCACTAAAAAGTTTCAAAAAAGCTCTGATTGACAAACCTAAAAATCACCAGAGTCACTGGTATAGTTCAAAAACATTGGAAATCAAATTTCTTATATTTGTACAATAATAATCAAAATTGGAGTCAAAAAATGACAATAGACGAAATTTCAAAATTACTCGGCAATGAAGCAGACTACTTACTAAAACATGAATGCAAAACCGTTACAAAAGATATGCTTCATCTTCCAGGACCTGATTTTGTTGATAGAATTTTCTTACCATCCGATAGAAATCCTCAGGTTCTGAGAAATCTTCAATTACTTTTTAATACAGGTAGGCTTGCAAGGACTGGATACCTTTCGATTCTTCCAGTTGATCAAGGTATTGAACATTCAGCGGGAGCCTCATTTGCACCAAATCCAATTTATTTCGATCCTGAAAACATAGTAAAACTTGCAATTGAAGGTGGATGCAATGCAGTTGCATCAACTCTAGGTGTTCTTGGTTCCGTTGCAAGGAAATATGCTCATAAGATTCCATTTATTTTGAAAATCAATCATAATGAATTCTTAAGTTACCCAAACACTTATGATCAAATTCTTTTTGCATCAGTCAAACAGGCGTTTGATTTAGGTGCAGTTGCTGTCGGTGCAACAATTTATTATGGCTCGGCTGAATCAAAAAGGCAAATCCAGGAAATCTCTCAAGCATTTCAGTATGCACACGAACTTGGAATGGTTACAATTCTCTGGTGTTATTTGAGAAATTCTGCTTTTAAAGTTGGTGATAAAGATTATCATGTTGCAGCCGATTTGACAGGACAGGCAAATCATCTTGGTGCAACAATAGAAGCTGATATCATCAAACAAAAGTTACCAGAAACTAATGGTGGTTTCAACGCATTGAAATTTGGAAAAACACACAAGAAAGTTTATGAACAACTAAGCAGTGATCATCCCATTGATTTAACAAGGTATCAAGTTGTTAATAATTATATGGGAAGGATTGGATTAATAAATTCAGGTGGTCCATCTGGTGAAAATGATTTTGCAGAAGCAGTAAGAACAGCTGTAATTAACAAAAGAGCCGGTGGAATGGGATTAATTTCTGGTCGAAAAGCATTTCAGAAACCAATGGCAGATGGTGTAAAATTACTCAATGCAATTCAAGATGTTTACCTGTGTAAAGATGTAACCATCGCTTAATCAGTTTTACAAATTTTTAAACGCCGGATTCAAAATTGAATCTGGCGTTTTTTGTTTTAAACTACTCTAACAAAATAAATCCTCCATTTCATCCAAAACCAGAACAATTCAACTCTATTATTTCTCAACCGGAAGGCTTAACTCTAATTATAGACAAAAGAAAATTTTATAATTATTTTTAAGTGGTGAACCCAATCTTGTTAAGACACTCTTAAAAAACTCATTTTTTTACCACAGAGGCACAGAGATAATTTCATTTTTTTTCAAAAAAACATTTTCAAAGCAATTGCGACTCAATCTCTGTGTATCTCCGTGTTCTCTGTGGTGACTTTAATCTTATTACAAAACATTTTGAAAGCAAATCATAATTCTTAATTCATAAATCAGGACCTGTTAGCTATTCGAAAAATCGTAAATCATCATTTACTACAATTTGATAAAAACTATTCCCAAATTTGATGTATAAATCAAGTATAATTCTTGCACTTTATATTTCATTCTCAAAAATCATAAAAAATTAAAAATAGAAGATTCCAGTTACATTAATCATTTGCATGGAAATAAATAGATAATCTCAAGACGTATTTTCAAAATCAAATTATATGATAAATGAAAAAATTAAATCATTGAAAATCATTAAACCTGATTTTAAACTGAATTGTCAATACCACATAATTTTTACAAAATAAGTAAACTAAAAAGCAATAAAATGAAAACACTATTTATCATCTGCATTTTTTCTATTAATCTTTTTGGTCAACATGGAGTTGGTCCTGTTCAGTTAATACATCAGCTATTTTTATATATAAGTTAGAGATGATATAATGCTTGCTTATTCAACCAATAGAGGATTAACATGGTCAATGCCTGAGTTTGCAACAGATCATCATGATTCAACAGCTGGATTTAAAGGTGGCGCACTTTTACCATCAGGTGAATATGTATTGAACTACGAACTCATTCCAAAAGATGATATAACTAATCCCACAACTTATGTTAGATTACTTGTGAAAAAACGTAATGCTGTGTTAACTTCTGTGCACAATAAATCAGAGATTACACATTACCAGTTATATCAAAATTACACGAATCCATTTAATCCATCGACAACGATTCGCTTCTTTTTACCCGAAAATGAACATATTACGTTAACATTCTTTAATGTTCTGAAGCTGACTAAAAAATATTATTCTGTCAAAATGAATTCATCTCATGGTCCTATTTTTAGAACATAAACTCATACTTAGATGCGGAAATGAATTCGGCATGACACTTTCTGGACAATACCCATTGATTGATGGAGAAATGTCGGCTGGTGAACATTCGATAGTTTTTGATGTTAAGGATTTATCATGCGGAATGTACTTTTTTCAATTAAAAGCGCCTTCATTTATAAAAGTTTTAAAAGCAGAAGTTTTAAAATGAAAGACTATATAGTAATTGTATTTATTTTAATTATGTTGTTATTCACCAATTTACTTTCTCAAGAAGTTTACAAACCCAAAGGTTGCTCCGCAAGTACTGGACCTAATGTATCAACAATAGTTCTTAATCATCCGGAGTCTCGATATCAATTAATTGTTGTAAAATGGTCAGAGATAGAACCTTCACCTGGAGTTTTTACTTTTTCTGCTTTAAAAGACAAAATCAATCTTGTAAAACAATACAATAAGAAATATGCACTCGCCGTTGGCATGGGAGGACCTGGATCACCATCCTGGTTGATTTATTCTTTTCATGTGCCATTTGTTGATTATAAATTTCGAGGTACAACTCCGTATAAATTGCCGCTGTGGTGGGACAGCACCGTGCAAAAACGAATTGGAATTATGGTTGGAAAACTTGGTAATGAATTTAAAAATGATACCTCGCTGGCATTAGTATATATCACACAAATGACAGCAAATGGAATCGAGGGGCATTTGCAGGGTGTGAATATGGATTCGATGCGAGCTAAAGGATATACAGCAGAAAAGTGGATTTCTGCAGCCAAACAAACGGCATATTATTTCGCAAATGCTTTTCCAACAAAGGCATTGGCATTCGAAATTCATGACATTGAAAATTCTTCCACAATTCCAATAACAATAATTTCAGATTTAGTTAATGATTCACTTCTAAACCATAGAATAGGCGCTGCAATCTGGTGGCTTTCCGGAAAAACAACATATCAACCAAATCTATTGTCTTTCTTAAAATCTTTCTCCTGCGATAAATATGCACAAATGATAGCTCACAGCGGTCAACCAGATAGGTTTGCTGATAGTACAATTGCCACAGCTTTTAAGCAAGCCAAAGAACTCAGAGTGAGGTATATTGAATTGTGGTATGAGGAGTATAAAAATCGAACTATTGATTCGTTATTGCATGACTTTAATAACTGGGTTGACTCAGCATTTATTGTAACAGATGTACTTAAAGACCAAAATAATCTTCCTTCTGGATTTGAATTATATCAAAATTACCCCAATCCATTTAATCCATCGACAACGATTCGCTTCTTTTTACCAAGAACTGAACATATCACACTAAAAATTTTTAATGTTCTTGGTGATGAAATCACCACACTGGTTAATGGAGAAATGCCGGCTGGTGAACATTCGATTATCTATAACATTAAAAATTTGTCCAGCGGTGTGTATTTATACCGCCTGCAGGCAGGACAATTCATTGACCAAAAAAAGATGGTTGTAGTTAAATGATCCATCGCATACTTTTACTATTACTGTATCTTTGGACACTTGCTCTATTTACTTTAGTATCAACTGCCATTGCCCAAACTTCATCATATCGTTTGTTGTACGAAGTCGATTTGAAAAACGCACTCGTAAGCCCATACCGCAATGTACTGAAGATATATGACGTCGCAGTTGATGAAGTACGCGGTAGAGCGTATACTTCAGGAAGCCAAACAGAGTTTGCTTCTATGATTGACATCACCTCTGGAAATGAAATAGGTTCCGTTCTGCTGGCATTTCCACCACAGTTGAATCAATTGAAGTGCAATCCTGCAAATGGTTATCTTCTGGCACTAACACCATCTACAACACCGGTGAAAATGTACGCAATCAATCCTGCTAATAATCAACATACAGGAACCTACACATATAGAACCAGAGCTGGAGGAATAGACATTGATGTAACCAGTAATCATATATTCCTTTCCGATGGCAATGCCATTAAAATCCTCAATGGAGATAATCTCAACCTGATTGATTCATTCCAGGTTGGATTCACTGCTGGTGGTGTCGCAATTGACTCTACGAACCAGTTGATTTATGTCGTGTCGCGCAACCTCATAGCTGGTAATGCAGTGATCAAGGTCTTTTCACTTAATTCACCATTCACATTATATCGAACTATAAATGTTCCATCCAGCGATATTTTAGGCGATTTAATTCTGGATTTACCTAACAATCGCATTTTTTTACTTGGTCAGAGAGTCATCAAAACCATTGAACTCAACTCAGGCAATATTATTGCTACCGCTTACACAAGTGCTTCGACAAATAGTAAAGTATATTCTCCGCTTTTGCAAACCATTTTCATGATAGATGAAGATGGCTATTCTTCCCAGGGTGAACATGGTAGCTGGGGTAAGCTTTATAAATATCAACCCGACACTGGAATTATGGACTCTGTGAAAATGGGAGATAAGCCATCACGGTTAGCAATCGACAATATACGCAATGTGCTGATTGTACCAAGTATGCACTCTGGTATTGTTGAGTTGCTTGATCTTCAGACAAACGCAATTGATACTGTTGATGTCGGTGAATCAGCGGATGAATTTGCACTCTCACCTAATGGTGAAATTTTATATATCATTAAACGTCTGGGCGGTAGTCGAGTAATTTTATTTAATAAAAGCACACACGACCTTACGCAAATACGCGCTGGCAATTGGCCCTGTGTTGCAGAGGTGGATTCCAGCCTCGAGAGATTGTTTGTGCTCAATGCCTTTGAAAGCAGTGTCTCAGTTTTCGATTGCAATAACAATGTTTTAATTGCAACAATTCCTCTTTCAATTCTCGAAGGTCGCACAGACGCAATACCTGTGATGCACCTGGATCAACCAACACATCGACTTTACATCTGTTTTCCTGAGTATGAAAAGATTGTGATGGTGAATGGTCAATCACTACAAGAAGAAGGAGTCGTAACTATTCCAGGTTTTAAATTTAATTCCGAATTACACTCAGCTATTGGTGTTGTCCAGTTAATTACTGCTCCACAATATCAGAAACTCTTTGCCCTACAAAAGCTCGAAAAGAAACTCAAGATTTTTGATCTGAATACTCTGGCATTTCTTGATTCCGTTGACTTAACAGGACTCTGGCCAGGGAACTCTTCGTTTTTAAGTAATTTACTGGAATACGATGCTATTTCAGGGAACTTGTTTATTGGTAATCTGGTGATAAATCCAGTTAACTATCAGATAAGAGCAATATTACCTGTGCTAGAACGTGTTCTTGGCTATAAAAAAGATCGTAGTGTTTTATATGGAATTTCTGCACGCAATGGCGCAGTGGTCATTTCCGAGCATGATACAAATACTTTTTCGGTTCTCACCTTGAAAAATCTTTTTCAACAATCCGGCAAAGCTACACCGGTATTTTATTATGATGCTGTTTCCAACGATTTATTTATTGCTGAATTCAATTACGCTGTTTTGCGACATTATGATTTAGATAGTACAACTACTTCAGTAGAAAATGAAACATCAATACTTAGCGGATATTTTTTAGAACAAAATTATCCCAATCCTTTCAATCCTTCTACAACAATTCGTTTTTCAATACCCGAAACAGAATATGTAACCTTGAAAGTATTTGATATTCTCGGATGTGAAATTACAACACTGGTTAATGGAGAAATGCAGGCTGGAGAGCATTCCGTAACGTTTGATGCAAAGGGGTTACCAAGCGGTGTGTATTTTTACCGCTTGCAGGCAGGTCAATTTGTTCAACAAAGAAAAATGGTGATTTTCAAATAAAGGTGTAAATTTTGTATGCTTTATTTTTATTGAAATATTATTAATTTAAATGAGATTGTAAAAACAACGGAAGTACGGGGGCAAATTTAGACCTCTGTTTTTTAATTAAATAATTTTAAAATTAAGAAAGGAGGTATAAAAACATGCATTCTAACTACAAACAATGGATATCTTATTGCATAGTTATGCTAAGCATAGGGCTTGGCGGATTTGGCTCGATAAATGCGCAGAGCCTAACATGGCTGGGCATATCGGGAGATTATCAATGTGGAGCATCAAGCGTTTCTGATAACGGGGTGGTGGTCGGAACAGCACGAAACTCTCAGTATGACTATAACGAACGCGCCTATCGCTGGACAGCAGATAGTGGAAGGCAGTATTTGGGTACGCTGGGAGGTTGGGGCAGCTATGCAATGGACGTTTCCGCCGATGGCTCTGTAGTGGTCGGGATGTCTTATGGCACCCCCAATGAGCGCGCTTTTCGCTGGACGGTATCAAGCGGTATGTATGACCTCGGTACGTTAGGTGGCTGTTGCAGTTCGGCGGAAGGCGTTTCTGCTGATGGCGGTGTAGTTGTAGGGGAGGCATACAACACCAGTAGTAATACACATGCTTTTCGCTGGACGGCGGCAGAAGGGATGGAAGATCTTGGCACGCTGGGAGGTTATAAGAGTGGGGCATATAGCGTTTCTGCTGACGGCTCTGTGGTGGTTGGATATTCATATAATGCCAGCTACCGAACACGCGCAGTTCGCTGGACTGCGACAGGTGGAATGCAGGATCTCGGCACGCTTGGAGGTGAATATAGTTCGGCTTATGACGTATCTGCCGACGGCTCGGTGGTGGTTGGAGAAGCATATAACGACAGCTTGCAGATGCACGCCTTTCGCTGGACCACTATGAATGGCATGGAGGATCTCGGTACGCTGTCAGGAGGCAATTGGAGCAAGGCGGTTAGCGTCTCTGACGATGGATTGATAGTAGTCGGGTTTTCAAACGTGGTTTCAGGTTATAATCATGCCTTTCGCTGGACAGCGGTTGGCGGGATGGAAGACCTTAATGAGATTTATGTTCATCTGCTGACGGATGGGTCAAGGCTTTATTCTGCCAGTGCTATCTCCCCAAATGGACGCTATATCGTGGGAGTTGGCTACAACGCAACAACAGGACGCGAAGAAGCATACATTTTGGACACTCAAGGGACAAGCTCGGTAGCTGAGCAAGTGGTAACCAATTATCAATTGTACCAGAATTATCCCAATCCTTTCAATCCTTCTACAACAATTCGTTTTTCAATACCCGAAACAGAATTTGTAACCTTGAAAGTATTTGATATTCTCGGATGTGAAATTACAACACTGGTTAATGGAGAAATGCAGGCTGGAGAGCATACCGTAATCTTCAACGCAAAAGATTTACCCGGTGGTGTTTATTTCTATCAATTGAAAACAGGTGGATTAATTCAAACAAAAAAAGCAACTTTAATTAAATAATGACTAATTCATTTGCTTAAATTCATCTCAAATTGCGAATAAAGAATTTAGATTCATTCTTTTATTCCTGAGCTTAAGTTTGAAGTGAGCGTTTGAAATTATTAATCAATTATTCATTTTATTTACATGAGAATTTCAGAAGATTCAATCAAAGAAGTACTTGATGCTTTAGATATCGTCACGGTTATCAGCAACTATGTTAATCTAAGACAGAATTGAAACTTTTGCGAAAAAGTTTGGAATTAAATTGAAGTACGAAGATGGATTCATTTCAGAAACCAATGGCAGATGGTGTAAAATTACTCAATGCAATTCAAGATATTTACCTGTGTAAAGATGTAACCATCGCTTAATCAGTTTTTACAAATTTTTAAACGCCAGGTTCAAAATTGAATCTGGCGTTTTTTGTTTTAAACTAATCTCTCAAAATAAATCCTCCATTTCATCCAAAACCAGAACAATTCAACTCTATTATTTCTCAACTGGAAGGCTCAATTCTAATTATAGACAAAAGAAAATTTTATAATTATTTTTAAGTGGAAACAATCGTTTAATTAATCGAGCAAGAAAATTTAAAACAACAATCCCGACCTGAGTCGGGACTGTTGTAAGATATTCACTACGGAATAATCCTTATTGTGATTTGCTACTGCAAATATCATTTATTAAAAATTAAAAATCAAATGGGAGACATTAAAATGAAAAAACTCCTCGGGCTGGATATAGGCACAAACTCAATTGGTTGGGCATTAATTGATTATGATTTTGACAACAAAACTGGAGAAATTAAAGCGTTAGGCTCAAGAATAATTCCTCTTGAAGCCGACAAATTAAAAGACTTTCAACAGGGTCGTTCTGCTTCTTTAGCTGCCGAAAGAAGGATGGCAAGACAGGGAAGAAGATTAAAGTATAGATACAAACTGAGAAGGGAAAGATTGATTAAAGTTTTTAAGATCCTTGGTTGGTTTCCCCAAAATTTCCCGGAAAAATTTGAAGAGGATGATCACTTTAACATAAATGATTTCGTTCCATTTTCCGATCAAACCATTCAAGAAGCTAAAGAACTTTTCAATGTTGTTAATCTACCCAACGATTGGGCAATTTACTATCTGAGAGATAAAGCTTTAAGAGAACAGATTAGTTTACAGTTACTGGCTCGAATTATTTACCACTTTAATCAGAGAAGAGGATTTAAATCATCAAGAATTGAAAACAAAAGTCCTGATGTAGTAGAACAGGAAGTTTTTCCTAAGACAGAAACATTTTATGAATTTCTTAAAATCACATCGATTAAAGAGACTACTGAAAAAAGAAAATCCAATCGAGTATTTATTGTTGAAGGTAAAACTAAAGATAATGTAACTTACTCAGGTACTCTATCGAGAAAAACCAAACCAGATTGGCTGAATCAGGAAATTGAATTAGAAATTACCAAGACAACGAAGAAAGACGGTACAGTTTCTTTCACTTTCAAAGAACCTGATAGATCAAATTGGGAAGAAAGAAAATTAGCATTAGAAAAAGATATCAAACTCTCCGGTCTATATGTTGGTCAATATCATCTCAAAAAACTGTTAGAGGACAGAAATTATAGAATCAAAGAACAGATTGTAGATAGAAAATTCTATCAAGAAGAACTTGAAGCAATCTGGAAATCACAAGAGAGATTCTATCCCGAACTAAAAAACAATCCAAAGATTGAAGTAATTGCAAAAACTCTTTATCAACACAACGAACAAAAACAAAAGGAACTGCAAAAATTAAGTCTCCTCGAGATTATCAAAGATGATATAATTTATTTTCAAAGACCACTCAAATCACAGAAGAAATTAATTGGAGAATGCCGTTTCGAAAAGAAAAATTTCATCGATCAATATGGAAGACAACCAGGATACAAAGTCGCACCTAAAAGTTCTCCTATCTTTCAAGAATATAGAATCTGGCAAACAATCAATAATCTTAGAATATTCAAAAGAGAAGAAAAACAACCTGACGGTAAATTTAAATTCGATGTTGAAAAAACAGACGAAGTCTTGAACATCGAAAACAAGGAAAAACTATTTAAACTATTTGATTCAAAAGATGATGTTAAAATTGATGAAATAATAAAAGCTATTGGTTTATCACCAGACGAATATCGAATCAATTTTCCTCAGGATAGAGAACTAAAAGGGAATGAAACAAAAGCAGCTTTTCGACGAGTTTTCAAAAGACACAACTTCATCGAAGAAGGTGAAAAAATTTTAGAAAACAGAGAATTATTTTTTAATCTCTGGCACTTAACTTACTCTGTCACCGATGAAAATCAATTATCTAAATCATTAATTAAAAAATTCAACTTTAGCGAAGATCTGGCAATACATATTTCCAAAATGCCTCCATTCAAAAAAGAATACGCTGCTTACTCATCCAAAGCACTTAAAAAACTTGTGCCTCTGATGCGTTGCGGAAATTACTGGAACGAAAAAGAAATTGATCCTTCAACAAAACAAAGAATTGAGAAAATAATTGATGGAAGCTTAAAGTCTTCATTCCCCGAGGAAATAATAAGCAAACTATATTCAGGTTCATATAAATCAATTTCTGATTTCCAGGGATTACCTGTTTATCTTGCCTGTTATGTTGTCTATGGCAAACACTCTGAAAGAGAACTCTATGAAAAATTTGACAGTCCAGATGAAATAGATCACTTAAAAATGCTTCCTACTAACTCCCTCCGAAATCCAGTTGTTGAAAAAGTAATTCGTGAAACACTTCTGGTTGTCAAAGATATCTGGGCACAATACGGAAGACCCGATGAAATTCATATTGAGCTTGCAAGAGACTTGAAACGAAATGCGAAGGAAAGAGAAATTCTTACAAAGCAAATGCTTGAGAATGAAAAAGAAAGAAAAAGAATTGCTGAAATCTTGAAATACATTAAAAATGCAAATCCAAATTCTCCAATGGATATAGAAAGATTAAGATTGTGGGAAGAACTTGGAACGAAAGAAGCAAAAGAAACATTTCCAAAACTTTCGGCAAACCCGACTAAAGCTGAAATACAAAAATATCTCCTATGGGGTGAACAAAATCATATTTCCCCTTACACAGGAAAAGTAATCCCGCTAAGTAAATTATTCACCGAAAAGTATGAAATAGAACATATCATCCCCAAATCGAGATATTTTGATAACTCTCTGGCAAACAAAACAATTTGCGAAGCAGAAGTGAACCGATTTAAAGAAAATCTTACAGCAATGGAATTAATTCAACAATATGGTGGGACTACTATTCCAAATACTAAAATTAAACTCCTCACTTTAGAAGAATATACACAACACATCAAATCAACTTTCAGAGGACGAAAATTATCTAATTTCATGCGGTTAGAAATTCCAGAAAACTTTATTAACCGACAGATTAATGAAACTCGATATATAACTCGAAAACTTGGCGAATTGCTCTATCCCGTTGCAAAGGAAAGTTTAATCTTTACAATAGGTTCAATTACTTCAGAACTAAAAGAAAAATGGGGATTAAACAAAGTCTGGAAAGAAATTATTAAACCAAGATTCGAAAGGCTCGAAAAAATTACAGGCGATAAATTTATCTTTTACGACAAAGAGACAAACAACTTTCACTTTGCTAAAGATTATAAAAGAATTGATCATCGTCATCATGCCCTCGATGCTCTTGTGATTGGATTAACTCAAAGAGAACATATCAGGTATTTAAATTCTCTTAACGCTGTTGATTCATCAGACGAGCTAATGGAAGTTAAATACAGGCTTGTTAAAAAAGGAATTCGGGAATTTCATCTTCCCTGGAAAACATTCACTAAAGATGCAAAAGAAAAATTAAAAGAAGTGATTGTATCGTTTAAAAACAAAATTCGTGTCGTTCAGCGTGGTAGAAATAAATACTGGAAATGGGTTAATGAAAATGGTAAATGGTTTAAGAAATTAGTGCCTCAGGATAATTCTAAATTGTTTACTGTCAGGAAATCACTGTTCAAAGAACCATCTGGAATTATAAACATTGCTGAATATAAAGATGTTAATATCAACGAAGCCGTTAAATATCAATTTGAATACCTGACAAACAGGCAAAGTAATCTTCAGGAAAGGATTGCCAACAAAAAACTCAGAAAGAAGATTAATGAACTTATCAAGAATTGTAATTTTGATTTGAATGAAACTCTTGAACATCTTAAAAAATATCCCCTCAAAGATGATAAAGGAAATAAACTAAAGAAAGTTACCATTCTTTACTTTAAAGAATATTCAGCTAAACGAGTAAGCCTTGATCAATCTTTTGATGAAAGGAAAATAGACAAAATTCCTTACTCAAATCATCCTGATAACCGGCTCGTAAAATTGCTTAAGAACCATCTCAAAGAATTTAATAACAATCCAAAAGATGCTTTTACTGGCGAAGGACTTGAACAGCTGTATAAAAAGTATGGTAAGCCAATTAGAAAAATCACAATAATGGAAGAAGTCGGGAAAAAAATTCCAATTAAAGGAAAATACTTTGAAGTTGATAAGGGGACAAATCTATTCTTTGTAATCTATGAAAACATAAACGACCCAACAGATAGAATCATTGATGAAAATTCTTCAATTTCAATAGTTGATGCACTTCAAGTCTTTATCAATGGTGGTAAAAAAGAAGACCTTGGTGAAAATAAACCTGGCTATAAAAAAATTATTCTCTCCCCAAATGACCTTGTCTATGTACCCGAACCAGGCGAAACAGTTAATCTTATTGACTGGAATAACAAAGCTAAATTATCACAGAGGATATACAAGGTGGTTAATTTTACAAAATCTCAAATATTTTTTATACCCCATTTTATTGCCGAGCCAATTATACAAACAACCGAGCTTGGTTCAAACAACAAAGCAGAAAGAAGCTGGGATGGAATAATGATTAAAAAGGTGTGTATAAAATTAAAAGTGGATCGACTTGGAAATATATCACCAGAAATTTAGGTGGTAACTATGATAAAAAGAATTCTTTATTTTGGGTCATCTGCTTATCTTTCAAAGGAAAATAATCAGCTTAAAGTAAGTTTCCCTGAAAAATCAGAGAAAAAGGAAATGGATAAATATCTTTTAAGAATAAATGAAATTCCCTCCACAATCCCTATAGAAGATATCGGTGTAGTAATTCTGGATAATCCTCAAATTACATTAACCCAATCATTAATGTCTGCTTTGCTGGAAAACAATGCAGCTATAATAACCTGTAATTCAAGGCATATGCCTCAAGGAATGTTTCTAATTCTTGAAAGCAATATTGAACAAAGTCAGCATTTTCAAGATCAAATAAATGCATCTCTACCATTAAAAAAGAATTTATGGCAACAAACTATTTCAGCAAAAATTTTTAATCAGGCAATGGTTCTTGCTAAAAGAAACAAATCCGTTGAAAACTTGAAGAAGTGGGCAAAGGCAGTTCGTTCTGGTGATCCAGATAATTTAGAAGGCAGAGCGGCAAACTATTACTGGAAAGTCCTTTTTCCAGAAGACCTCCATTTTATTAGAGATCGTGATGGTGAGCCACCGAATAACCTGCTCAATTATGGTTATGCAATTTTAAGAGCAACTGTTGCAAGAGGACTTGTAGCTTCAGGACTTTTGCCAACACTGGGAATTCACCACAAAAGTAAATACAACGCTTTTTGCCTTGCTGATGATATTATGGAGCCATATCGTCCATTTGTTGATGATATTGTTGCAACAATAGTTGAAAATGGAGAGGATTTCACCGAATTGCATCCATCAATTAAAGAACAATTACTTCAAATTCCAGCAATAGATGTTCATATTGATGGAGAAACAAGACCTTTAATGATAGGACTCCAAAGAACAACAGCATCGCTTGCAAGATGTTTTGCAGGAGAGTCAAAAAAAATAATTTACCCGGTTTTTAAATATGAGGTTAAACCAGTATAGAATTATGTGGATTTTAGTTTTATTTGATTTACCTACGGAAACTGAAAAAGATCGTAGAGCTTACACAAAATTCAGGAATGATTTATTAAAAGAAGGCTTTAATATGTTTCAATTTTCAATCTATATAAGACATTGTATGAGCAAAGAAAACGCAAGAGTTCATATTGAAAGGGTAAAAAAATTGTTACCGCCAAAGGGTCATATCGGGATTTTAACAATTACAGACAGGCAATTTGAAATGATGGAAATATTTTACGGTACAGAAAAACAAGAACAAAAACTTCCTGAGGGTCATCAATTATCACTCTTTTAAAAAAATTAAAGCGGTGAAAATTCACCGCTTTAATCAATTTTTAAAGTGAACCAACCCATTTTTTTTATTGTGAATTTTCCATAAGTGATTGATTTTTAATGGGTTATTTAATAATGAGTTGATTCCAATCTTGTCAAAAAACATTTTGAAAGCAAATCACAACGAAGTTGGCAATTCAATCCGAAGTTTGCGGGTTGATTCCAATCTTGTCAAAAAACATTTTGAAAGCAAATCACAACTTTTCAATGATAAGGAGCTATCAGAATAAGGTTGATTCCAATCTTGTCAAAAAACATTTTGAAAGCAAATCACAACCAAAACTTCAGTTAAACTAATCAAATACTCGTTGATTCCAATCTTGTCAAAAAACATTTTGAAAGCAAATCACAACTGAAAAAGATTGAGAAGAAGTGATGAGATGGTTGATTCCAATCTTGTCAAAAAACATTTTGAAAGCAAATCACAACCTACCTTCACTTATTATCTGTCGAATTATTGTTGATTCCAATCTTGTCAAAAAACATTTTGAAAGCAAATCACAACTCAAACATTAGTAGCACAAACAACAATTTTGTTGATTCCAATCTTGTCAAAAAACATTTTGAAAGCAAATCACAACATGGAAGTTTATCTTTACTTTTTTGTTAAGGTTGATTCCAATCTTGTCAAAAAACATTTTGAAAGCAAATCACAACTCAGATAACGAAAGTTGGATTGAAAGTGTTGTTGATTCCAATCTTGTCAAAAAACATTTTGAAAGCAAATCACAACTAGTCAATACATTTGATGTTGAAGAAGAAGGTTGATTCCAATCTTGTCAAAAAACATTTTGAAAGCAAATCACAACGAAGAGATTGAAGACGAAATTGATTATCAAAGTTGATTCCAATCTTGTCAAAAAACATTTTGAAAGCAAATCACAACCTTGTATTTGGCGTGTTACAATTTCAATCAGTTGATTCCAATCTTGTCAAAAAACATTTTGAAAGCAAATCACAACCAATTTTTTCAAATGTTTTTATAGCAATATGTTGATTCCAATCTTGTCAAAAAACATTTTGAAAGCAAATCACAACGATTTTCTCAACTTTATTACCATAATACAAGTTGATTCCAATCTTGTCAAAAAACATTTTGAAAGCAAATCACAACTAAGCTTCAAAGGGAACATCGAGATGGGATGTTGATTCCAATCTTGTCAAAAAACATTTTGAAAGCAAATCACAACCAGGTATATGCCTGCTAATTTGCCAAGTATGTTGATTCCAATCTTGTCAAAAAACATTTTGAAAGCAAATCACAACTTATATACTCCCCGACATCTACACCATTTCGTTGATTCCAATCTTGTCAAAAAACATTTTGAAAGCAAATCACAACTGAGCTTCAGCTCCAGCACCTTTGTGCCAAGTTGATTCCAATCTTGTCAAAAAACATTTTGAAAGCAAATCACAACCCTTTCAATGAAAAAAAATTATTACAGGAGGTTGATTCCAATCTTGTCAAAAAACATTTTGAAAGCAAATCACAACGACACACGCTGAAATTATTGCTGAAATGGGGTTGATTCCAATCTTGTCAAAAAACATTTTGAAAGCAAATCACAACTCTGTTAATAATGTGATTGATTATCGACCAGTTGATTCCAATCTTGTCAAAAAACATTTTGAAAGCAAATCACAACAGTTTTGGATCTAGCTTGTGAAAAATATGAGTTGATTCCAATCTTGTCAAAAAACATTTTGAAAGCAAATCACAACGATCTCGTTTTCAGTATGCGACAAAATTTCGTTGATTCCAATCTTGTCAAAAAACATTTTGAAAGCAAATCACAACTATGCAACCAACTCTTGCAATTTGTCAATTGTTGATTCCAATCTTGTCAAAAAACATTTTGAAAGCAAATCACAACTCAAGTTTACCCCCGGAAATATTCCGGGAGGTTGATTCCAATCTTGTCAAAAAACATTTTGAAAGCAAATCACAACTAATCTTTTGTCGTATTCTTTAACTTGTTTGTTGATTCCAATCTTGTCAAAAAACATTTTGAAAGCAAATCACAACAAGTTCAACGCACCAATCTTTTACGGAAGAGTTGATTCCAATCTTGTCAAAAAACATTTTGAAAGCAAATCACAACTCAATCTCTGTGTTTCTTTGTGAACTCTGTGGTAAACCCAACCTTGCTAAAAAACACTCTTAAAAATCTCATTTTTTTACCACAGAGGCACAGAGATAATTTCATTTTTTTCAAAAAAACATTTTCAAAGCAATTGCGACTTAATCTCTGTGTATCTCCGTGTGCTCTGTGGTGACTTCAATCTTATTACAAAACATTTTGAAAGAAAATCATGACTCTTAATCCATCAATCCCGGCTCACAAATAATTATTTCTCTCCTTAGCTTAAATTTGCAGTTAGCTTTTGAAACTATTAATCAATTACTTATTTTATTTACATGAGAATTTCAGAAGATTCAATCAAAGAAGTACTTGACGCTGCAGATATCGTCACGGTTATCAGTGACTATGTTAATCTAAGACAGAGTGGTAGAAATTTTGTTGCTCTATGTCCTTTTCACAAAGAAAAAACTCCTTCCTTTACTGTTAGCAGAGAAAAAGGTTTGTTTCATTGTTTCGGTTGTGGTGCCGGTGGAAATGTCGTTTCTTTCCTAATGAAATTAGAAAAACTCACTTTCGTTGATGCAATTGAAACTTTAGCAAAAAAGTTCGGGATTAAATTAAAGTACGAAGGTGGATTTAATTCAGATGAAGATAAAGAGTTAGAGAATCTCTACGAATATTCTCTCCTGGCAATGCAGTTCTTCCATAAAAATCTACTTGAAACCAATGAAGGAAGATCAGCACTTAAATACTTAAAAGATCGTGGAATTGATGAAGCGACAATCAAAGCATTTAAGCTGGGTTATGCACTTGGTGCCTGGGATGGACTCTACAACTTTATAAAAACAAATAAATACGAACCTGAGATATTTGAAAAATTAGGTCTGATAATCAAAAAAGAAGATGGTGATTATTACGATCGTTTTCGTGGTAGAATTATCTTCCCGATTTTTTCAACAATTGGTAGAGTAATCGCATTTGGTGGAAGAATTCTAATCGATGAAAAAGATCAACCAAAATATCTCAACTCTCCCGAATCTCGAATTTATATCAAAGGCAAAACTCTCTTTGGCTTATTTCAAACCAAAGATGAAATAAGAAGAACTCAGTCGGCAATATTAGTTGAAGGCTATATGGATTTTCTTTCTCTTTACCAAAAAGGGATAAGAAATGTTGTTGCATCTGCCGGGACATCACTTACAATAGATCAAATCTATATTCTTTCTAAAGTTGCTCCTAACATCAACCTGATTTTTGATGGAGATGAAGCCGGTCAAAAAGCTGCTGTTCGTTCGATTGAATTGATGCTTCAAACTGATGTCAATTTTAAAATTGTTTCCTTACCTGAAAATGAAGACCCCGACTCATTTATTCGAAAATCGGGAAGAGAAAAATTTCTCGAATTAGTTGAAGATGGAAAAAATTACATTGATTATGTTTTTGAACTCGCATCAAAAAGAAATGCTCTTAACGATACTAACTCAAAATTAAAAGTAATTGACAGTTTGCTTGAATATACTTCGAAGGTTCGTGACCCTTTGCGGAGAGAAATTTTAGCCAGAGAAATCGCTAAAAAATTTAATGTGACTGTAAACTCAGTAATTCAAAAATTAAACAAACATCTTAAGAACTACATTAAAACAGAAGAGAAGCAATTTGAATATCAAAACAACTTTTACAGTCAAACAAACGACACAAAACTGAATGATGAAATTTCTCCTCTTGAAAAAGGGATCTTAAAACTCATCTGTGAAGTTGACCACATTTATCTCGAACCGATTTTTGCACACATTGATGAAGAAGATTTTTTGAATCCTAAAGCTGGAGAAATTTTTAAGGTTCTCAAGCAATATTATCTTGAACTCACCTCTGACCAGAAGATTGATGCTCAATTGGTCATTAATAAATTAGAAAAAGATGAACTTAAAAGTATTCTTTCCGATGCATTGATTGAAAAATACAAAGTAAGTGATGGATGGGAAGAAGTTCAGTATTATCCTAATCCGGAAAATGACCTCAGAAAAATGATTATTGATTATATAAAAAAGCTAAAAGATATTTCTCTCAACAAAAAGATTGATGAATTAAATAAAAAATGTCTAAATACAATTGACCTTACAGAAAGCAAAAAAATACTTGAAGAAATCGATAAGTTGAACAAACAGAAAAATCTTTATCAGAAATTAGAATTCAATTTTGATTGAACCTGTTTCCTTCCTTCAACGCTTTCAAAAAAGAGAATAGATAACTAACAGCAATTAGAAGACAGCCAGAAGAAAAAAGAAACCATTTAAATTTTTGAGGGATAAAATTTCGAACAGCTTCCCAGAATTCTGGTTTTTCTGTTATGCTGGCAAAATCCCTCCAGAAATTATTTTTGCTCATCAACTGGAAATAATCATAAATAAAAGTATAAATGATAATCAGTACCCCGAGAACAATAATTAAAACTTGAAGTAGCTTAAATCTTATTTGATAATTCTTTTCATTTAAATAAACATAAATCAGAGCAATCAAAATCATTCCAGCTGAGCAAATTAAAGGTGCAAGGACTGGTCCAACCCAGGTGATTGGAATTAAGAATAATATATCCCAGGTTAATAAACTCTCAGGCCAATCAAGGAAAAGTTTGAGGGCGACATAATAAAAGATATCCCACACAGCAAAAGTAAAAATGAAAAACGAGAATCGTTCACTTAATTTTTTCCCGAGTATCCACCCAAAAGTTACAAGCATTATTATTGTTGAAATTTCTCTAACAATTTCAATTTGAATCATCTGTGGTTCAAGTAGAGTAAGTGGAAATGAAAAACCCTGGGGATAATAAATTTTTCGAAGATAGACTACGACAATAGCCTCAAGAAATCCAAAGGCAATTCCAAAGATGGTTGCTGGAATAAAGCGTTTCATAAGCTACCTGCAAAGTTTGTTCATTCCTTCTTAAATAAAAATAAAAAATTGGAAGAAAGTTTTTTTGGCCAGAAAAAATTCAGTTAAACACCAAATAAATAAGACTGAGGTTAAGGTAAAAAATCAAATTCATTAACCTTAACCTCAAAACTCAAAATTAAATTTTATAATTCATTTAAGAGATGATCGACATCTTTCTGCTCAATTGGTCCATCAATAACTATTATAAATCTATCCAGTGTAAAATATTTCTTAGCCAGTCTTATAACATCATCACTGGTAACTTTTAAAATCCTGTCAGCCTTTTTATCAAAGTAATCGAGAGGTTTTCCTTCTTGAATTAATTCAAAAACTCTTGAAGCAATATCGTCAGGTGTCTCGACATACAATGGTAGTAAACTCAATAATCTGACTTTAGCAGTTTTTAATTCCTCGTCAGTAATTCCATTATCAATTAGATTTTTGATTTCAGAAAAAATTCCTTTTATAACTTTGTCAACATTCTGCGGAGCTGTTTTTGTATTAAATTTCCAGTAGCCGATTCCATCAGTAGTGGACCACAATTCACTTTTAATTCCATAAATCAATCCCTGTTTATCTCTTAAATTGACTCCAATTCTTGATGTCAATGCACTTGAAGCGAGAATGTAATTCAAAACATTAACAGCATCTTCTTCCTCAGCAGGAATGTTATTGAAAGGAGAAAAACCAATATTAATTGTGCACTGAGTATAATCTTTCTCGGTGAACACTTTAATCTCTTTACCTTCAAGAGGTTTTACTTCGGGCATTATCTTATAATCTGGTACTGGTTTTCTGGTTTTGAATTCAGAAAAATATTTTTCCGCAATCTTGATTAGTTCTTTGTGTGTGTAATCTCCCATAATCACAACTGACATCAACTCTGGTTGAAAATATTTATTCCACAGTTGAATTAAATCTTCCTTCGTTATCTTGTTTAATGCTTCTTCTGTACTTAAGTACTGAGAATAAGGATGATCTTTGAAAATCTTATTGAACATATAGTAAAACGCCTTGACATTTGTTCTCTTGAAACGATTTCTCGCTTGAATTAAATGCCTGCTTCTCAATTCTTCAATTTCTCTGTCATCAAATCTTGGAGCCTTTAAGATATCGAGTCCTGTCTTCATCATTTCATTCAGATCGTCTTTCAAACAATAACCCTGAAAATAAATTCTACGATAATTTGCCTGAACACTAAATTGAAATGGAACGAAAGAAACTTTATCAATGAACTCATCATATGTTAGATTTTTTGGTCCTCGATTTATTACATCGGTTAAAAGGTCAACAATACCTGGTTTTTGATTTCCAATAGCTTCTTCAATAAAACCAGGTTGAACAACACCGCCAATATAAATCGAAGGTGTGAGGTGATTTTCAATCGTATAAACAGTAATTCCATTTTTCAATTTTGATGACTTCACAAGTGGAGCGATGGAAATTGGTTTTAAAATATCTTTAAAATCTTCTTCTTCAATTTGATTTACTAAATCAATTAACACTTCTTCCGGTTTGAAATAGAATTTACCATCAAACACATCAATCTTTTCTTCCTGCTCTTCTTTAAGTTCTTCATCTTCCTTTTCTGATTTTTGAGGATTCTTTGGATAGAGATAAGCAACTGTCACCTGTTCAGGATTAAAATATTTTTTCATAACTCTCTGAATATCTTCACGAGTGACAGATTTTACTCGATTACTAAAAGTATCGATAAATTCATAATTAACATAATTTTCATAGAGACTTAACCTCGAACCGATATCAGCATTTTTGGTGTAGCTCGTCAATTCATCAAAACGGAATCTATTTTTTGCTTTCTGCAATTCTCTTTCAGTTACAAGAGAGTCTTGAAGTTTTTTAATTTCCTCCCATACGATTTTTTCAACACTATCAACATTCACATCGGGTTTCAAAACAATTGAGATTTGATAAAGAGTTGGATCTTTGGTAAAACCAAATCCTCCAGCTGCAGCAGTAGCCAGTTTTTCTTTTTCAACGAGTCTATTGTAAAGTCGAGCACTTCGAGCTTTTGCAGTAAAAATTCTTTGAACAAGTTTCAATGCTGGTGCATCCGGATGTTGATAATTAGGGACATGAAAAGCCATTCTTAGAACTGGTTGAGTTACATCATTGTGATATAAAGTAAATGTTTTCCTTACAATTTGATTTTGCAAATCAACATTTAGTTTAGGAACATCAGGACCTGGTGGAATCTTTCCATAATATTTTTTTACAAGTTCGATGATTTTTTCGGTCTCAAAATCTCCCACCAGAACAAGAATAGAATTATTTGGAGTATAGAATGTTTTGTAATAAGTGAAGGCATCATCTCTTGTAATACTTCTTAAATCCGTGGGCCATCCAATGACAGGGTCTCGATTTGGATGAGCATCATAGGCAATTGCATTCATCATCTCATGGGCAATACCATTTGATGTACTTTCTGTTCTCATCCTTCGTTCTTGAATTACTACTTCGACTTCAGATTTGAATTCATCAGGATCAAAAATGCAATTCTGCATTCTGTCTGACTCAATATCCATTGCAAGTTCAATTTTATTTTTTGGCAGATATTCATAATAACTTGTCATATCATTCATTGTAAAAGCGTTAAATACTCCACCATTTTTAGAAATTGTTTTTGAAGCAACACCTTTGGGATATTTCTCTGTACCTTTGAACATCATATGTTCTACAACATGACTTATTCCAGTAATTCCAAGGCGTTCATTTCTTGAACCCACACGATATGTCAGTTGATGATAAATATATGGAGCAAGATGTCGTTCCATAGTTAGAACAACAAGTCCATTCTCAAGTTGATGTCGATAGACTTTACCTTCTTCATATTTTTTCTGTTGAGCAGGTAAATCAGTATTAGAAAGAATAAAAAATAAAATGCTTATCAAAGTAAAGATTAAGTTTTTCATTGTTCTTCTGTAGCTCCTTCTTGAATTTTTGTTTTTCTAAATTTTTTGAGTCGTTGAAGCGATTGTTCCACCAGTGCTTTTCTTTCATCTATCGAAAGTTCTTTGAAGACTGGTTTAAAGTTTGAGTTAGCAAGATTTGATATTGCAAGAAATCCCAGTTTTGTTACTCTCTCGAGTTTATCAAAATTAATTTTATTATAATCATCTTCTGGTGTATGATAATCGTCGTGCAGACCTGTAAAGAAAAATGCTGAGGGTATGTTCTTTCTTAAAAATGGTGCTTGATCACTTGCAAAGTTTAATAAACCAGTATTGTAAAGCATCTCAAATTTTGTTGAGTCATTTGAATTTTCGATTAACTTTTTGATGTCGTCACTATAAAATGCACCACCAATCCAGAGTAATTCAGGTTCATTTCTACCAATCATATCAAAATTAAACATGGCAATAGTTTTATCAAGTGGTTTTAAAGGTTGATAATAAACATAAAACTTCGAGCCGAGTAAACCATTTTCCTCACCACTGAAAGCAATAAAAATGAGACTCCTCTTTGGTTTCTCGATTGAAAAAGCTTCGGCAAGTTCAATTAATGCACTTGTACCCGATGCATTATCATCAGCACCATTATGAATTTTTCCTGTATCGGATGAATTCATCGCTCCATAATATCCTAATCCAACATGATCATAATGAGCTCCAATTACAATAAATTCATCTTTAAGTGATTCATCAGAGCCTTCAATCATTCCCACAACATTTTGTGTTGAAATAATCTCTCTATCGAAATTCAGTTCGATTCTCATCTTCAAATCGGGGAATTCAAAAGCATTGCCTGTAAGTTTCTTATCAATTGACTCAAGAATCTCTTTTAAGGATTTATCGGCTTCATTAAAAATCTGATAGGCAACATTTTCACTTACAAAAATTATTGGTATAGATTTAGTTGATTGAGTTGGTAAATAAAAGTTGGGTTTTTCAAATGCTTTTGATCTCGTTTGAGTTTTTATATTGAATGGCTGTTCATTTTTCAAAGGAGAACTTACTACAATTAAAGCCATTGCACCGAGTTCACTGGCTACTTCCATTTTTCTCAGTGGATTTCTGTAGAGAGCATTTTTGGATTTCGAGAATTCACTTTCTGAATTTCTTTCTTGTGGAAATCCATCGACTATTAAAACGATTTTACCTTTTACATCTATTTTCTCTCCGTTTTCATTTAAGTAATCGTTATAATTTTTTTCACCTTTATTAATTCCATATCCAGCAAAAACAACAGGTGCATAGATTGAAAGATTATTAAAATTTGAATTTGCTTGAACAATGAAGTCATCTTTATAATTAAAAGAAATTTTTTTTTCTCCAGATGGATATTCAAATTTTAAATCCAGATAATTTCTACTGGAAATTTTTGATTTGATAATGTTGAATCTCTGGAAGTAATCATCTATTGAATATAAATTCTCATTACTTTTCAGTCTGCCTTTTCTTTGAGTTGAATTTAAATCATCAATAAGTGGAATCAAACCATACTTTTGAAATTTTTCCGCAATAAATTTTGCTGCTAAATTATTTTCTTCTGTTCCAGTAGCTCTTCCTTTTAAACTATCTGAAGCAAGAAATTTTAGATTTGAATAGAGCTCATCTTTTTTGATCGAATAATAAGCTGATTGAAATTTTGAAATATCCTGTGTAAAAAGTCCTGCTGAAAAAATAAGTAAAATGAATGTCAATACTCTAATAGAAAGTTTCATTATATTTTTTCCTTTATAAATAAAACGATGCCAGTTTTAATTTTTGTTAATCAAAATTTATTTTAAGGATGCTGAAATAAATTCAGCACAGGATTCCGCATTACATTTTTTGAACAGTTCCTAACACCAATGAAAGATTGCTTCTTCACTTCGTTCCTTGCAATGGTATAACGAGAAATTATCCGTCATTGCGAGGGGGCTGACTAAAAAGTATTATTTTGTCACCCTGTCCCGATTTATCGGGGCAGGGTCTATTTTTGGTTTATAATTACAAGTTTAAATGCCGAAATGAATTCGGCATGACACTTTTTGGACAACCCCGAAGCAATCTGTTCTCATAAAACAATTTTCAAAAAATTATTTGAAAGATTGCTTCGTCGTTTCACTCCTCGCAATGACAGTTACATCAAAGAAAAGATTGCTTCGTCACTTCGTTCCTCGCAATGACAAATATTGAAAAACAATAAGTCATTGCGAGCC
>ENA-ORXB01000368-ORXB01000368.1-sediment-metagenome-genome-assembly--contig:-NODE-368-length-94474-cov-6.837452_pt1 | contig 94474 bp, 94 predicted proteins | sample MGYA00237863_ERZ511475 | MGnify/ENA primary metagenome ERZ511475 (study PRJEB26305, sample SAMN06343858) | sediment metagenome | isolation source: hot spring sediment | place: Canada: British Columbia...
CGGTGGCGGCCATGAGCCGGGGAGCGGAGCAGGTGGCGCAGGGGGTGGCCCGCGCCGACCGGGCCGGCGCCGCCCTCCGTGAGATCCGCAGTGCGGTAGAAGCAGCCGGCGGTGAGGTGAGCGAAATTGTCGTGGCCGCGGCCGAGACCGTGACCGGGGCCCGCACCCTGACTGAGGCATTGGAATCCATGAGCACGTTAGTGGCGCAGCACGCCATGGTCGCCGACCAGGTGCGCAACCAAGCCGAGCGCGTGCTGGCAGGGTTTGCCTCTATCGCCGCGGTGGCGGAGGAGAACAGCGCCGCCACGGAGGAGGTGTCGGCCTCGGCCGAGGAGATGACCGCCCAGGTAGAAGAAATGACGGCGCAGGCCGAGGAGCTGGCCGCCACGGCCAGCGAGCTGCGCGCCCTGGCCGCCCGCTTCCGGGTGGAGGATCAGGCGGAGCAGCGGCGGGGCGAAGTGGTGCCCTTCCCCCGGGCGGCGTGAGCCGGGCCGTCGGACCCAGCGCGGCCGGGCGAGAGCCGGGCCGAGACCGGGATAGTGAGTCGTTCCCGGCGCACGCCGACATGCAGACGACAGCGGGACGACCGCCGTCGAGCCGGGCAGGGCGGTAAGGGGCCGTCCATGTACTCCCGCTCCATGGCCTCTGGGGATGACCGGACGAGCGGCGTAGGATGGAGGCACACGCTTGATGGCCGAGCACCGCCATGATTCGAGTGGAGATCTCCGCCCGCGGGCTGGTCGGCATCGCGGCCGTAGTGGCCGGTATCTGGCTGTTCACCCAGCTGTGGCCGGTGGTGCTCCTGTTCACCGTCAGCCTCATGTTCGCGACGGCCCTGCTGCCGTTCGTCGAGTGGCAGGTGCGGCACGGTGCCGATCGGGCCGTGGCCGTGCTCGTGGTCGTGCTGCTCCTGTTCGTGGCCGCCGCGCTTATCGGGCTGCTCATCGTGCCCGTGGTGGTGGAGCAGGCCCGCGCCCTGGTGGAGCGGCTGCCAGAGCTGCGTGAGCAGGCCGCACGCGCCCTTGACCGGCGCGGCGCCGACGAGCTGGCCCGGCGGCTGCGCGAGTTCAGCCCCGGCGATCTCGTTGGTCCCCGCACCGTGGCCGGCGCCGGCCGGCGCGTGCTGGACGTGTTCACCTCGGTCGTCACCGTGCTGGTGCTCACCGCCTACATCCTGTTCGACGCCCGCCGGATCGAGCGCTTTCTCTACTTCGCCACCCCGGTCACCTGGCACATGCACATCCGCGCCCTGCTGGCACAGCTCCAGCGGGTGGTGGGCGGCTACATCCGCGGCCAGCTCCTCACCTCCGGTTTCATCATGGTGTTCGCCTTCATCACCCTCTCCGCGCTGGCGATCCCCAACGCCGTGGCGCTGGCCGTGCTGGCCGGCATCGCCGATATGGTGCCGGTGATCGGCGTGTTCTTCGTGGTGGGGCCGGCCACCCTGGCCGCGCTCTCCGTGTCGCTGCCACGCGCCATCGCCGTGGCGGCCCTGCTCGTGGCCTATCAGGAGTTCGAAAACCGCGTGCTGGTGCAGCGCGTCTACGGCGCCACGCTGCGCCTGCCGGCGGTGGTGGTGCTGGTGGCGCTGCTGGTGGGCGCCGACCTGTTTGGGGTGATGGGAGCGCTCCTCTCCTTGCCCGCGGCGGCGGCCATCCGCGTGCTGGTCGAGTACGGCAACGCCCTGCGGCAGGGACAGCCGACGACGCCCGCGGCAGAAGCGCTGGCCCCAAACGGCGCCGCTGGCGTGACGGGCTCTCGGCAGGTGGGCGGATGAGCGTGCGACAGGCGCAAGGACCCGCGGGACGGGGAACACGCCCGGGCCTCTGGCGTGAGGGGCTGGCCGCCCTGCGCAGCGGTGATCTGCGCCTTATCTGGCTGGCGCAGGTGGTCTCCCAGCTCGGGGACGGGGTCTTCACCCTCGGCATCGTGGTGCTGACGGTGGAGCTGACCGCCTCGGGCCTGGCGCTGAGCGGCACGCTGATGGCCCAGCTGCTGCCCTACGCCCTCCTCGGCGCCCCGGCCGGCGCCCTGGCCGACCGCTGGAACCGACGCCTGACGATGGTCGCCTCCGACATCGCCCGCGGCCTGGTGGTGGCCCTGCTGCCGCTGCTGCACTTGACGGGTTGGCTGCACGCCTGGATGATCCCCGTCGTCGCCTTTCTGCTCACCACGGGCGGGCTGTTCTTCGACCCGGCCAAGAACGCGCTGGTGCCGACCGTGACGCCCGCGGGCGCGCTGGTGCGGGTCAACGCCCTGCTGGCCGGCACCCGTCAGGTGCTGTTCATCGCCGCCCCGGCCCTGGGCGGGGTGCTGGCGGCGGCCTTCGGCACCATGACGCTGTTCTGGATCGACGCCGCCAGCTTCTTCTTGTCGGCGGCCATCCTGGCACGGATGCGCGTCAGCGGCCGTGTTCCAGCCCTCACCCCGGGCCCACCCTCACCCCGCCCTTCGGCCACCCCTCTCCCGCAGGGCGGGAGAGGGGCTGGGGGTGAGGGCTCTCCGGTGCGCGGGCACCTGCTCCGGGACGTTCAGGAGGGGCTGCGGTACGTCTGGCGGGTGCCGGTGCTGCGCCTGATGGTGATCGTCGGCACCTTCATCAATTTCATCCTGTCGCCGTTGCCGGTGATCCTACCGCTGCTGTTCCTCACCGTGCTGGGGTTGGGCACGGCGGCCTTCGGCACCGCCCTGTCCTTCATCTTTGCCGGCTTTTTGCTGGGGGTGGCCTTCGTGGGCGTGAGCGGCTCGCGCATCCACCTCGGCTACCTAACCACCGCGGCCATGGCCGTGGCCGGGCTGGCGGTGCTGGCGCTGGGCGCCGGGCCGCCGCTCACGGTCATCCACCTTATCGGCCTGGCGGGGGGCGCGGCCGTGGGCATCATGGAGGTGGCGGAGACCACCGTGCTCCAACGCGAGTCCACCGACGCGGTGCGCGGGCGGGTGTTTGCCCTGTACGAGAGCGTCTCGCAGGGGGGGCGAGCCGTGTCGGTGGCCCTGGCCGGGGCGCTGTCGGACAGGGTGGGCCTGCGCGCGATGGTTTACGCCGTGGGCGCGCTCACGCTGGCCTGCGCCGTGCTGCTGGCCCTCAGCCCGCCCGTGCGCCGCCTGGCCCGCGGCTAAGGCACGCTAGGCGTCGTCTCTGTAGGCGCGCAGCCGCTCCTGCACGTAGGCGAGCTTGGCCGCCTGCTCCCTTGTAGGGCCGTCCGCCCCCGGCGCTCGGCCCGTGTCGGGCCGCACGGGCGCCCAGGACATGTGCCCCAGGTGCTGAAACTTCGCGGCGATCGCCTCCGGCAGGTCCCGCCAGCGGGCATCGCTCTCCTGCAGACGCTCGAACAGGTAGGCGGCCGTGGGATAAAAGGCCGCCGTCCGGTAGGAGGCGATCTCCTCGAACTCCACCCGAAACCCACGCGGCCGCGCCTGCCAGCGCCGCGCCTCCTCCGCGTCCTCGATGCGCACGAACGGTTGAAAAGAGGTGCCCAAGGCCTGGAACGTGGCCGTGCGCAGCAAGAGCACGTAGGGCGCCAGCCGCGGCCGGTAGCCCTGGAACCCCGGCTCGTACACACCGAGGGCGTCCAGGCCCTCTCCGACCATGAGGTCCAGCATGTCCGTCAGCCAACCCGACGCCAGAAACTCGACGTCTGAATCGAGCGTGAGGAAGAACGGTGTGCGCACCCGCACGGCCAGCCAGTCCAGGGTGGCACCGTGGCCAGTGATCTGCGCGTCGCCCGCCTGCGGGGGCAGCAGCGACCGGCGCGCGCCGAGCGGAATTACGGTGAGCCAGGGCAGCGCCAACAGGTCTTCGAGCGTGCCATCGATGGAGCCGTTGTCGGCGACCCAAACCAGGCACGGCTCAGGCGTGTAGCGGCGGAAGGAGGCAAACGTCAGCCGCACGGCAGCACGGGCGTTGCGGGTGGCACAAAGTACGGTCACGGCGGGCGCGGTCATGGGTCACCGTTCGGTGCCACTGCGGCCGGATCGGCCACCCGCACCGTGCGCAGGCCGGCCGTGCCATACCCCCGCACGTACCAGCTCTCCACGCGGCCGCAGACCGGTAGGTAATCGCAGGGCAGACAGGGATCGGGCAAGGCTAAACGGGCGACGGGCACCGCCTCCCCGCCCGGCAAGGGCGGAAGGGCCGGGTCCAGGTACCGCGTGCGCCATGTCGCCGGTTCTACACCACGGGCGATGCGCTCCACACGCCGCGCCAGCGCATCGCGCACGTAGAGGGCGTTGTCCCCCTCAAAGAGGCAGAGCGGGATCGCACCGAACACGAGCTCGTAGCCGTAGGCGCGGATCAGCCGGGCGCTCTCGTTGATGGATGCGCGCGCCGCTTCCCAGGAGATGGAGGCGTCTACGGCGGCGGCATGCTGGGACAGGATCAACCGGTTGAGGCTAAAGGCGTCCACCGCGGGCACACGCGTATGCACTAGGCGGACGATGGCCGGGTTCTCCGCCGCCGACTGGCGGGAGACCAGCAGCCGCACCTCCACGGTGAAGTCGTGCTCACGGCGCAGCGCGGTGAGGACGCCGAGCGCCGCCAGGGTGCGCGCAAAACTGCCGCGCACCCGGGTCACCGCCTCGTGCGCGGCGGCGCTGGCGCCAAACAGGGCGATTTCAAAGCGAGTGACCCCCGCCTCCACGCAGGCCCGGGCAAAGGCCGGGTCCGCCAGGCGCAGGCCGTTGCTGAACAGCGTGACGTTCGGGCACCGAACGCCCAGGAAGCGGACGATGGCCAACAGATCACGGTGCAGCGTCGGCTCGCCCCCGGCGAGCAGCACGCGGTCCTGCGGCCCGGGCGGGGTGTCGCCCACCCACGCGCGGATCTCCGCCAGCGTCAGCCACGGCGTGCGCCCATCGAGGCGGAAGTTGTTGGTGAGGTCCGAGGCACAAAAGACGCAACGCTCATTACACACGTAATTGAGGTTGAGGTAGTACTTGGTACCGATCACGGAAGCGCTCACAGGCAAGCCCCAGGTGTTAGGGTTGACCGAGCTGGACGAGCTGCGGCGAAGCGCCCGGCGGGTGGGCGCGGATATATGCGATGAGGTCGCGCAGGCCGCAGCAGTCAGCACGGTGATGGGGGTTGTGTCGTACGGACAGATACCGCTCGTGTGGGCACCAGCCGTTGCAGACCGCAAACTCGGGGCAGGCGCGCATCCGGCTCAGCGCGCGCTCGTTCTCCTCGCGCAGCTCGTGCATACGGGCGCTCGCCCGGATGGTGGCGAAGTCATCGCGCAGGATGTTGCCCAAGGTGTAGCGTGGGTCTCCCAAGAACAGGTCGCAGTGGGCAACCTCGCCGTTCGGCTCGATCAGGTAGTAATAGCCAAGACAGCCGCCTCTCAGCGTGCAGAACCCGTTGCGCTCACCGGTAATGCGTTGGCGCAGCCCTTCGAGCTCGCGGATGCGGATCGTCGGGTCGCCGTGCGCCAGCCAGCGGTCGTAGATGCGTTTGAGGAACGCCGTCATCGTAGCCGGGTCGGTGTAGTGCTCGGCCGCGGTGCCGGGCGCGGCATCGGGCTGGTTGGTCGGCTTGGCGGCCAAGAGGCCGTACTGCTTGATGCCGTGCTGCACGAAGAAATCGAAGATGTAGTCCGGCCCCAGCTCCAGCGCGCCCCGGTCGATGACCATGAGCACCGACACGGGGATGCCCCACTCCTGCAGCAAATGAATGCCATGAAGCACGTCGGCGAACGACGGTCGCCCGGAGGCGTAGCGGCGGTACTGGTCGTGGATTTCCGGCGGCCCGTCCAGGCTGATCCCGACACCGAACTGGTTGGCGCGCAGGAAGCGCAGCCACTCCGGCGTCAAGCGGGTGCCGTTGGTCTGGATCACGTTATTGACCGTCTGGCCGCGGCGGCGGAAGCGGGCCTGGATCACCATGGCCTTCTCGTAAAAGGCGATCGGCAGCAGCGTGGTCTCACCGCCATGCCAGATAAAGTCCACGGCATCGTGCTCCGGGTCCTGCAACGCGGTCGCGATCAGGCGGGCCAGTACTGGGAAGGGCATGGTCTGGTTGGGCCCTACCCGCCAGTCGTGGCAGTAGGCGCAGCGCAGGTTACAGAGCCTCGTTCCCTTGATGATCAGCGCGGCAAATTTCATGGTGCGCCCTGGGTCTCGCGGGCGAGCGCGTCCAGGAGTCGCTGCTCGCCCGGCTGGAGCAGGTCATCCACCCGGCGCCAGCGCATCCGTTCCACCGGGTCCATGGCGGCCAGCAGCAAGACGTCCAGCACGCGCCGCTCCCGGGGTGAAAGCTGCGCAGCGAGGTGTTCCAGGCGGGTCGCAAACGCGGCCACGGCGTCCTCATCCGGCCGCTCGTCGGGTGGCGCGAGATCAGACATGGCAATACCCCCGTCCGTGTTCGGCGGGATTGGCGGAATGACCCCACCGACAGGAATGCACAAGGCGGGGGCGGGCGGGACGCCCCTGGCGCTGATGCCGGTTAGAACCGTGCCTGCTGCTGGGACCACTGGGCCCACGGGTCGCCGGCCTCAACCCATGCCCCGGCCAGCCGGCCCGTGGAGAGCAACGGCGAAAAGAGCCTGGTGGTTGTGGTGCTCAGGGTGGGCAAGACGTAACCCTGCACGTCCAAGTCGGCGATGTTGGTGCCCTCCGCCCGCGCGATAAGCAGTTGGAGCAGCGTCCGCTCCTTGGGCGGCAGCTCCCTTCCCCAGCTCTCCAGTTTCTGGGCGAAGGCGGCGACATCCTCCTGCGTGATCGGCTCAAGGTTCTGCGGCTGGGTCACAGTGGTCTCCTCCCTTCTGATGATTCGTAGATGTGTCATCGATGCTCGTTACACCGGCGACATGCGCAGATGCTATACCACCGGTTCGACGTCGCTCTGTCACATCCGCGACAGAACACCGGGACCATGCGCCGGGTTTCCTTCCCGGCTCGCCTCGTGGTGGACGGCTGAGGACAAGCTCCTGTGACGCGTGAGAGGGGACGACCTTCACGCCGGCGCGGGAAGACCAGGCTGGGGTCGTTCACTCTGGTGGGGTCGGCATGGACGCAGGGTGCGGCTCCACCGGGGTGCATCCGGTGTGACTTGGGTGCAGTGCGTGTCGGCGGCACGAGGCGTGGGTCGAGGTTACGTGGTGACCAGGTCCGAGGGAGGCCCGCGCTTCAGCGGTGAAGTGCGCGGGCGGGTGTTCGCCCTGTACGAGAGCGTGTCGCAGGGGGGGCGGGCCGTGTCGGTAGCCCTGGCCGGGGCGCTGTCGGACAGGGTGGGCCTGCGCGCGATGGTTTACGCCGTGGGCGCGCTCACGCTGGCCTGCGCCGTGCTGCTGGCCCTCAGCCCGCCCGTGCGCCGCCTGGCCCGCGGCTGAACCGACCCGCCGTGCGCTCGCCCCCTCTGTCGGCCTGCGCCGTCCGGTCGGCTCGGCACGGCCGACCGCTCCTCCCGCTACACCTTCGGTGTCGAGGTGCCGCCCGACACACCGCCGCTCGACCCGGGCTGGTGGGTACTTAGCCACCAGTTCCAACGCGTGAGCAGGTTGAACCCACCGGGCACGGGCCCATAGTGGTACCCCTGCACGTCCTGGTCGGCGTCCTCGATGCCCACCGCCCGCGCGATCAGTCGGCGCAGCAGCGTCTGCTCCTTGGGCGACAGCTCCTTCCCCTAGCTCTCCAGCTTCTGGGCAAAGGCGGCAACGTCCGCCTCCGTGATGGATTCGATGCCCTGCGGCTCCGTCATCGCGGTCACCTCCATCTGGGTATCCTCGCACCGGCCGGCCGCGTCGCTCCAACCGGTGCCACGCCCTTACACTATGCACAACGCCGGCGCCGCTCCGCCACATGTGCGACATTTCACCGGCCGCCCGGCGGCCCCCGCGGTCTCGACGGGGCGCCGGTGGCGCGACGGAGCGGGGTCGAGGTCCTGACCCGCGGGACGGCGTGTGCCCAGGCGGCGGCGCTTCATCCATCCGCGCGAACCACGTACGATGCAGCGCGGTACCATGGGCGCGGGGGTGGCGGTATGGGACGGCTGGACGGCAAGGTGGCGCTGGTGACGGGCGCGGCCTCCGGCATTGGGGCGGCCACGGCACGCCTGTTCGCCCACGAGGGCGCCCGGGTGATGCTGGCCGATATCCAGGACGCCCTCGGCCAGATCGTGGCCGACCAGATCACGGCCGAGGGCGGCACCGCCCGTTACGTGCACTGCGACGTCGCCGTGGCCGAAGATGTGGCCGGCATGGTGGGTGCCACCGTGACCGCCTTCGGCCGCCTGGACGTGCTTGTGAACAACGCCGGGCTGGGCCGCGGTGGCTTCGTCACCGAGCTGGCCGAGGAGGACTGGGACCGCGTGCTGGATGTGGACCTCAGGTCCGTCTACCTGGGCTGCAAGTACGCCATCCCGGAGATGCGCAAAACCGGCGGCGGCGCCATCGTCAACACCGCCTCCGTGGCCGGGCTGCGCGGCTCGGCGCGCCTCACCGCCTACAGCGCGGCCAAGGCGGGGGTGATCAACCTCACCCGCTCCATCGCCGCCGAGGCCGGCCAGTACGGCATCCGCGTCAACTGCGTGTGCCCCGGCATCATCCGCACCCCTATCTGGCGCACGGTGATTGACCTGCCGGCCGAGGCGCAGGACGCGGTCTGGCAGCGTATGGCGGCACGGGTGCTGCTGGGCCGCGTCGGTCTGCCCGAGGACGTGGCCCGTGCCATCCTGTTCCTGGCCTCCGACGACGCGGCGTACATCACCGGCGCGGCCCTGGTGGTGGACGGCGGGCTCACGGCGGCCGACCCGCCCCGTGCGGAGGCGTAACACACCGCCGCGCTTGCGGGGCGGCTCAGCCGTGCCCTACGGTGGGGCTGACGGCAAGCGCCCCGCCACGGAACCCGGCAGACGGCCGGGCGGAACGGGAGGGTTGCTCCATGCAGGTCAAAGAGCTCGGCCACATCGTGCTCTACGTGCGCAACCTGGAGCGGTCGGTGGCCTTCTACCGGGACGTGCTCGGCTGGCGGCAGATCCCGTCGCCGCCCGGCGCGCCGGTGGCCCTGTTCTCCAGCGGCCGCACCCACCACGAGCTGCTGCTCATCGAGGTCGGCCCGGACGCCCAGCCCATCCCCCAGGGTCGGCGGGTGGGCCTGTACCACTTCGGGCTCAAGGTCGGCGATTCGGACGAGGAGCTGCGCGAGGCGCTGCGCCGGATACAGGAGGCCGGCGTGCCGGTGGTGGGCATGAGCGACCACACCGTCAGCCACAGCCTGTACATCCTCGATCCGGACGGCAACGAGGTCGAGCTGTACGTGGATGTGCCGGGCGTGGACTGGCGGCACCACCCGGAACTGGTGCTCACACCCACCCGGCCGCTGCGGCTGTGAGCGCGGCGGCAACCGCGGGAACCCGGAGGCGCCATGTCCTACCAACACCTGCTCGTGCAGCGGGACGGCCCCACGGCGCGCGTCACGCTGAACCGCCCGGAGGTGCACAACGCGCTCAACGATGCCCTCATCGGCGAGCTGCGGGACGCCTTTCGGGCGCTGGCCGCGGACGACACGGTGCGGGCCATCGTGCTGACGGGCGCCGGGCTCTCTTTCTGCGCCGGCGCCGACCTGGCCTGGATGCAGGCGGCGGTGAACTACACCGTGGAAGAGAACCTGGCCGACGCCCTCAACCTGGTGGCCATGCTGACGGCGATCGACACCTGCCCCAAGCCGGTGATCGCGCGGGTGAACGGCGCGGCGCTGGCGGGGGGGTGCGGCCTGGTGGCGGCGTGCGACATCGCCGTGGCGGTGGACACGGCGCGCTTCGGCTTCACCGAGGCGCGGCTGGGGCTGGTGCCGGCCACCATCTCCCCCTATGTGGTGCGCAAGATCGGCGAGTCGCACACCCGGGCGCTGTTCCTCACCGCCGAACGGTTCGAGGCGCCGCGGGCGGCCGCCATCGGCCTGGTGCACGAGGTCGTGCCGCCCGAGCAGCTCGACGCCGCGGTGGAGCGCGTCCTGCGCAACGTGCTGGCCGGCGGCCCCCGCGCCCAGGCGGAGAACAAGGCCCTGCTGGCCGGGATCCGGAACCTGCCCGCCGCCGAGCTGGGGCGCTATACGGCCGAGATCATCGCCCGCCTGCGCACCAGCCCGGAGGGACAGGAGGGCCTGCGCGCCTTCCTGGAAAAGCGCCCGCCGCGCTGGACCCTTCCCACGTGATCGGTCGCGGGCCTATCCACGCCTGGTCGCCATGGCGCGGCCGGGGTAGGATAGGAGCGGTGCGGCACCCGAAGCTCTGGATACAAGGGGTGAAGGACGAGGGGGCGGCCGCGACCGAGCCGCGCGTCCTGTGCCCCGGTCTCCATCGCTGGCATGGAAGGGCGGCTGGTTGAGCGCAGCGGTGAACGGGCCGGTACGGTGCACGTCCTCCGTCCGCCCGTGACGACCATCGGCCGGGGCGGCGAGAACGACATCGTCGTAGCTAGCACGCTGGTCTCGCGCCGGCATGCCCAGATCGCATGGGACGGCGCCCACTACGTCCTCACCGACCTCGGCAGCACCAACGGCACCTTCGTCAACGCCCAGCGCGTCACCGGCCCGCACCCGCTCCGGCACGGCGACGTGATCACGATCGGCGACCTCACGCTGGTGTTCTCCCTCGATGAGGCCACGGTGCCGCTCCGCGTGGAGCTGCCCACGGAGTCCGGGCTGCGCGTCGACCTGGAAAAGGCCGAAGTTTGGGTGAACGGCCGGCAGGTGAGCCTCGGGCCCAAGGAGTACCTGGCCCTGGCGCTGCTCTACCGACGGGGCGGCGCCCTCGTTACCAAAGAGGAGCTGGCGGCGCACGTCTGGCCCGAGTTCCAAGGCGCGGTGAGCGATTACAACATCGAGCAGCTCATCTCCCGCCTGCGTCGCAAGCTGGAACAGGACCCGGAGCACCCGCGCTACGTGCTCACCGTGCGCGGGCTCGGCTACCGCATGGCCATCTCTTGACCCGCGCCGCGCGGCCCGCCCTCACCCTGCCGGCCCTCACCCCCGACCCCTCTCCCGCCGGGCGGGAGAGGGGAGTTTCTCGTCCGCGAAACCGTTTCACGCGCGTCAGCCCCCCTCGCCCGCGGCCCGCTGTGGCTATGGTACCCGGCTTCTCAGCGGGCCGGGGGAGAGGGGTGGCCGCGGGCCGGAGTGAGGGCCCGCCTACCCATCGTCCGCCGGCTCTGCTACGCTGGGTGCCCCGATGCCGGTGAGGCCCCGCTGGCCGGGACTGCCGGCGGGGGAAAGGGCGGCTCGTGAGCGAGGCAGGGCGGGTGCGCGTCCTCATCGTGGATGACAACGCCCTCTTTCGGGAGGGGCTGGCCGCGCTCTTGAGCCAACGGCCCGACATCGCCGTGGTGGGCAGCGCCGCCAGCGGCGAGGAGGCAGTGCGCCGCGCGCCCGTGCTGCGCCCGCACGTGGTCCTCATGGACGTGGCCATGGCCGGCATCGGCGGCGTGGAGGCCACGCGCCGCCTGCTGGCCGCCTACCCGTCCGCCGCCGTCTGCATGCTCACCGTCTCCGAGCAGGAGTCGGACCTGTTCGCCGCCGTGCGCGCCGGGGCGCGCGGCTACCTGCTCAAAAGCGTTTGCCTGGCCGATTTGGCGCGCGCCATCCACACCCTGGCGAAGGGCGGCGCCCTGGTCACCCCGCACCTGGCGCGCGAGCTGCTCACCGCCTTCCAGCGGCTGTCCGCGCCGGTGGCCGAGAGCGGCACCGAACGGCTCACCGCGCGCGAGCGCCAGATCCTCGGCCTCGTTGGGCGCGGCCTGAGCAACCAGGACATCGCCGCGCGCCTGTGCATTACCGAGAACACGGTCAAAGTGCACCTGCGCAACATCCTGGATAAGCTGCACGTGCACTCCCGCGCCCACGCCGCCGCCATCGCCGCCCGCGCCGGGCTCACCGGCCCCATCCGTCCTCTGGACAAGAACACCGCCGAGGGGCAGCCGCCCACTTAGGGCCCACCCACCTGTGTGGGGATGAGCCAGGTGGCCCGCTGGCCCACGCACACCTGCAACCGGTCACCGCGCTCCAGGGTGAAGACGCCGCGCGGCGCGGTGCTGGGCAGCCCCGGTCCCCACGCCTTCCAGCCGTCCCGGTCCAGGCGCCACACCACCGCCGTGCGCTGCGCCTCGGTCGGTGTGAGCCCGGCCACGGCGTCCACCACCAGCAGGCCGGAGGCACCGGGCCAGGCGACCGGCGTGCAGCCGGGGTCCAGCGGGATGCGCGTGGTGAAGCCGCCGCTATTGGCCAGCGTCGCGCTCGCGCTCTCCCCACCCGGCGTGGGCGTCGGCATCATGCCCGGCGACGGCCCGGGCGTGGGGCCGGACGGTTGGGGGGTGTTGGTGGGCGGCGGCGTGGGCGCGGCCGTGCCCGGTGCCTGGTTGCGGAAGGGGACGAACGTCACCAGTCCCAGCACCGGGTCATCGACCTGATGCCAGATGACCCCCTCCACGTCGGCCGGGCGACGCAGACCCCAGTCGTTGTCCGTGGCCAGGACGGGCACGGTGGTACCGGACAGGCGCAGGGCGCAGCCCACCACGGCCGTGCAGGGGCCGATGAACACGATCACGTTGCCGGTGATCTCGGTGTCGTAGGGCTGGGTGCCGGGGTCGCCGGGGGCGGTGGAGGGGGAGATGAGGATCGCCGTGCGCGCGCCGGAGATCTTGAACTGGTTGTTGGTCACCACCGTGGTGCGTGCCCCGAAGATGTGCAGCCCCACCGTGGTGCGGATGAGCACGTTGCCGGAGAGGTTGTTGGAGAGCGGCATGACCGGGTCCGCCACCCAGCCGATGCGGATGCCGGCCGCGGCCGGTGCCACGTGCGACTCTACATGGTTGCCCTGAATCGTGTTGCGCAACGACGCGCCGTAGACGATGATGCCGTCGCTTTTTTCGTCCGTCAGGGTGTTGTTGGAGATGGTGGAGTTGACCACGTCTTTGAGGGCGATGCCGCGCCAGTTGTTGCGGAAGGTGTTGCCGTCGATCAGGTGCTCGCCGCCGCCGTCGGAGCATAGCCAGATGCCGGCGATGAGCTGGTTGGTGAACAGATTCGACTTGATCGTCACGGCGTCGCTCACCCCCAGTGATTGGGTGCCCAGGCACTCGGTGGAGACGATGCCGAAGCCGGTCTGGTTCTGACCCACCTGCAGGAGCGGCGTGAACACGAAACGGGAGTTACCCTGGATGGTGTTGTCGTGGATGTTGGCGTGGTCGCTGTTGGAGAGGATGATGCCGTTGTCGATGGGTAAATCCTCGGCGCCGATGATGTTGTTGGCGATCTCCGTGTAGCTGTCGTTGTTGAGATGGAACGCAGCTTTGGCAGAGATACGGGATGTACAGAGCCCGGGCGCCGGTGTACCTGCCGGTCCTGACACTGGTGTAGGTGTGGTCAATGATAACGCCGCCGATGGCGAACAGCCTCCGACCTGGAGGCCGGAGATAACCACGTGCAGTGATGGACTTCCTTGCCCAGTAACTTCAAACACAACAATTGGCGCTGTAGCAGCCAATAAGACCTTTCCGCCGCCCTCCGGCTGGATTGTCACAAGTTTGTTCACCAATATAGTCTTTTGAACAGGATACGTTCCGGCGACAATCAAAATTGTATCCCCGTCACGTGCAACTTGTAACGCTCTACTCACAGTCTGACAGGCTGATGAACGTGACTGACAGTTATTAGCATCGCTGCCATCCATTTTTACAAAAAACGTCTTTCCAGGTGCCACCAGCCGAAATCCAATCGCTGACACTGAAGTTCTATTTACTAGTTGTGAAATAGTATCAGGAACCACAGATTGGATTAAAATCGTCTCATTTACTGTCACTGTAACAGATTGCCCTCCACATGACGGATCGTTTTGTGGGCATATAGCGATCGTGAAAGATTGACCGGGGGGCGTTGGCAGGGTCGAAGTGCACGTGATTTGGGACGGAGACGTTGAGCATGAAGTAATAGTAGAAAAAAGGAAGTTCCCAATGCCACTTTCCACCGTAATCGATACTGAAAACGGCGAAGACGTTGGTAGAGTAGTCCCAAACGACAAAACACATGTCACTGTGTCGCCCACGGATGCCGTGCTACCACCATCCGGACCTGTACAGGTCTTGCTAAGATTTGAGAGCCGTTGCGCGTGAGCCGTCGGACCACCTAACTGACCGATGGCAACGGTCAATAGTCCCACCAGCACCACGGCCAGCCGGATGCCTTTCCCCACCACGCGCCGCGCATCGCGTACCACAAGACAGCCTCACACGCGGAGGGATCCTCGCCGCGCATCGTAGCATACGGATCCGGGCTTCCCGCGTCGGGTTATGTTGCCTGCGTGCGGCCCGCGCAGACAGACACCGTCTGCGCCGCGCCCATCGGGGTATGGACGAACGGCGCGCGCCTCCCTAGGCTGTAACGTGATCAGTACGCCCGTCTCCCATGCCCCGGCGCCTTCACCGGCGCCGGACCCCTCACGAGGTGCACGATGTTCCCACCCTTCCAGCGAACCGAGCCGCGCTTCCCCTGGCCTTTCCGCCGCCAACGCCGGCGCGGCGTGCGCCTGACGCTCGGCCGCCGCGCCGGCCGCGTCGGGAACCGCGCGGCCAACAACGCCACCGGTACCACCCCCACCACCGGCGACCACGCGGCCGATCGTGTCCGTGACGCCGCCCTCACCGCCGCCCAGCGCGCCCGCGAGGCCGCCTTGGCCGCCCGCGCCGCCCTGGAGCGCCTGCCGGACGGCGCCGCCCCGGCCGTCCGCGACCGCCTGGCCCAGATATCGCTCTCTGCATTGCCCGCCGCCGAGCTGCTGGAGGGACTGCCCTTCCTGCGCCGGCGCCGCTCGCTCCCCGCGCGGCTGGTCGGCGGCGCCGTCCCGCTGTGGGCCGTCGGTGCGGCCGCCCTGGCCGGGTTCTCCGCCGGGCTCGGCCTGGGCCTGTGGCTGGCCGAGCGCCGCGCGGCCGCCCAGCGCGCCGCCCAGGCGCTGGAGGCGCACGCCGACGAGATCAAGGCCCAGTGGCCGACCGTGACCGACGAGGACATCCAGCAGGCGCGCGGCCGCGTCGAGCGCCTGGCGGAGACCATCCGCCTCCGCACCGGCGAGGCCGCCGAGAAGGTCCTGGCCCAGATCCAGACCATCACCGGCGGCAAGGAGCACGCGAGCGCCGCCGGCGGTCAGGAAGCGGGAGCCTAACCAGACCGGCTCCCCCGGTCCCGGAAACGACCGGAGCCGACAACCGGGCACGCAACGCGTGGAGAAAACCGGATGCACCGGGACAGCCGACGACTAAGCGGCTACACGGCGGCGCGCGGCGCCAGCAGCGGGTGGCGCGTCAGGTCCAGGAGAGGCATCACCTCGCCCTCACAGGCCAGGCAGATGAGGTCGATGCCCTGGTAGAGGGCGGGGTCAAAGCCCAAGAGGGCCGTGCCCACCGGCTGCTCGGCGCGGTAGGTATAGGGTCCCACCAGGCACACCAGGCGCGCCTCGGCGGTGACGGATAGCAGCGGGCCGCGCACGGCCTGGAGCGCGCGGCGCAAGGAGCGACGCAGCCCGGCGCCGGCGGACAGCTCCGCGCCGGGCGGCTCGCCGATCAGCGCCACCCCGGCCCCGCCCTTCAGCCGTTGCGCCACCCAGGCGTCCTCGCACGGCACTTCCACCGTGCGCCCCAGCTCAACGGTGCCGGCCACCTGCACGATGCGCTCGATCAGCTCGCGCAAGTGGCCTTCCCCGGCGGGCAGGCGGTACAGCTCGCGGCTGTCGAGCTGGAAGTGGCCGAAGACGCGGTTGGTGAACCGCGCCCAGTGCGGCGCTAGCCCGCCCCGCGCCGTGACGTAGCTCCCCTCCTCGTCGCTCTTGCGCAGGTAGACCGCCACGGGGAAGCGGATCTCGCCGTGGCCGCCCGGCACGAAGCGGGCCAACGTCTCCTCGGCGCGCAGGATAAACTCAGATACGCCCGGCTCGCGCTCCGGCAGCTCCGCGCCCTGCGGCACCCAGATCAGGTACCCGCCCCCCTGCCGTGCGCTCAGCCGCTCCTCCAGCGCCCGCTTGGCGGCGTACCACGGCCCCTCGCCGTCCGGCGGCACGATGAAGACCAGCGCCGCGGCCAGCGGTCGGCCGTCCACCGCCCCCGCGGCGATCGTTGCCCAGGTATCCGGCACCGGCGCCACCGGCGCCAGGCGCACCGCCTGAGCGGTGCGCTCACCCAACCAATCGGCGACCAGGTGCAGGCAGAGGCGCACGGCGCGGTCGGCGGCGTCGCTCATCCCGGTACCCTCGCGGGCGTCCGACAACAAACGGGCGGGGAGCCTCGTGGGCTGCTCCCCGCCTTCACCATAACCGGCGCGAGCGTGTGGCGCACCCTAGGGCGACACGGCGGACAGGAACCGGGCGACAACGGCGACCAGGTCGGCCGAGGTGAACGGTTTATCCAGGTACCCATTGGCGTTGTGGCGCTCGGCCTCCAGGCGCGCGTTGTACCCGGCGCTCATGAAGATCAACGGGACGTGCACGCCCTGAGCACGCAGCGCCCACCGCACCTGCCAGCCGTCCATCACCGGCATCGCCAGGTCGAGCAGGACCACGTCGGGCCGCTGCCGGGCGATACGTTCCAGCGCTTCTCCGCCGTGGGCGGCCGTCAGCACCCGATAGCCCGCAGCGCTGAGCACCGTCGGCACGAACTCCCGCACCGCGGCGTCGTCATCGACCACGAGCACCACGCCCTCCGGCCGATGGACCGCCCTGCCCATGCGCCCACGACCCGTGCCCGCTCATTGCCGTCCGTCACCGCCCATGGTAGGTAGTGCGCCCCGGCGGGCACGATAGCCCGGACGAGGTACCGTGACGCGCGTCACACCGTGGTGGGTACCGCCACACCCGCGATCAGGGCGAGCACCGTGGCCACCAAACGCTCCAACGCGTCCGGACGGGGGATGTACGGCGCACCGCCCAAGCGGAGGGCCAACCGGCGCTGTTCAGGCCCGTTGGCCACCACCAGCGTCGGCAGGCAGAGACGTCGAACGGTGCGGATCAGGGTCGCCTCGTGCCGGGGGAGGGCGAACACCTCAGGGTCAACCACCAGGGCAGCGAACGCCTGGGAGCGAAGGTGGCGAAAGCACTCGTGGGCCGTCGCGGCTTCCACTACCCGCACCCCTTCCAGCTCCAGGTTGAGGCGGAGCAGTCGGCGCATCACCGCGCGCTGCTGGACGACCAGCACCGGCTTCGTCACAGGACCGGCGTGCCTCCTTAGCTTATGTGCCGGCTACCGTGGCGACTCGCACCTGGATGCCGGTGCCGCAGCCGGCGTACGCCTCGCGGCCCTGCTCCCGGGTGCGGAACAGGGGGCGACGATGCGAGTCGGACCGGGCCAGCCCGACGGTGGTTCAGGTGTACTACCACATCGTCGAAGTATAAGGGACTTGAACTGTCGAAGGGAACATGATTGTCGTGCAAGTGCTCACAAAAACATGTCAGTTGTCGGGTGGCGCATCCCGGTTACCGCTCATACACAACCGGGCCTGGGCGATGTGGCCCAGGCCCGGTTACCACCCCCAAGCGGGTGGCTAGGCCACGACTTCCAGGAGCTTTTTCTTCAGCTCGTCGCGCGGTGGGTCGATATAGATCGCACCCCAGCCACAGGCCTGCTCGCACAGGCGGCAGCCGGTGCAGCGTTTCTCGATGACCGTGGCCACGCCGAAGAAGTCGCCCACCCGCTCGCCGCTGGTGTCCAGGTAGAGGGCGTCGAAGGGGCAGACGTTGATGCACAGCTCACAGCCGGAGCCGATGCAGTTCTCCTCAACGACCATGGCCTTGGGCCAATCCTTGCGGCGGAAGGTCTTACAGACGTCGCCCTCCTCGTCGATGATCGCTTCCGGCGGGCAGACGACCCCGCAGGCGCCGCAATCGATGCAGAGGTTCGGGTCAATGACGTGGATGACGCCGCGGCTGCCGGTGATGGCGCCCGTCGGGCAGCGGTTGGTGCACGCCGTGCAGCCGATGCACGTATCGGTGATCTGATAGGCCACGGAAGACCTCCGGCGAGCGGGATGCCCGCCCCATGAGACTGCAGGCCCAGTATACGCCCGCCCCACCCGCCCGGCAAACGCGTCAGGTATTATGTAAATTATCCGTGCACGAAGGAGCTTGGCGCGGGGGATGGCCGCTGGTACACTGGCGTGCGGGTTCGCCCGCGGGCGGTGCGCCCAGGTCTCGGTCCGCTCGCGCCGCCCGTGACCACACCACGATGGAGAGGTTGTCGCGTGCGAAACCGCACCGTCCTGATCCCGCTGGCTGTTGCCGTCGCCCTGCTCATCGCCACGCTGCCGCGCGCCGCCCGCGCGCAGACGCCACCCGCCCGGTTTTACGGCGCCGTTGCCCTGAACGGCGTACCGGCGCCCGGCGGCATCGAGGTCGTGGCCTACGTCGGGGAGGTGGAGTGCGGCCGCACCACCACCACGAACGACGGGCGCTACGTGCTGGACGTCAACGCGGACGGCACGGTCCCCGGATGCGGCACGGACGATGCGACGGTTCGCTTCGTGGTCAACGGCGTGCCGGCCGACCAGACCGGTGTCTTCCAGACCGGCCATTTCATCCAGCTCGACCTGTCCGTGGGCGGCGCCCCGGCCGCGCCGGCGGAGGCACCCGCCGCCGAGCCGCCGGCGATGGAGGAGGCGCCCTCGGCCGAGCCGCCCTCGGACGAGATGCCGCCCGCCGAGCAGCCGATGGAGTAGAGGACGGGCACCGGGGGCTGGCCTGGGCTCGCACCCCCGAGCAAGCGGGGCGGTGGGGGCGGTCGCGGTGCTTGCCCCGCGCTATACGCCGCTCTACGCTGGGGTGCGGATGGGCGTGGCCGGCGGAGCGGCCGCGCGGGAGAGGCAAACGTGCCCACTGCCCGCCTTAACGGCATCGAGGTGTACTACGAAGACCACGGCCACGGCGTGCCGGTGCTGCTCACCCACGGCTACGCCGCCAGCAGCCGGATGTGGCAACCCCAAATCCCGGCCCTGAGCGCCCGCTACCGGCTGATCCTCTGGGACATGCGCGGGCACGGCCAGACGGACAGCCCGCCCCGCCAGGAGGACTACTCCGAGGCCGCCACCGTGGAGGACATGCGCCAGCTCTTGCAGCACCTGGACATCGAGCAGGCGGTGATCGGCGGGCTGTCCCTGGGCGGCTACATGTCGCTGGCCTTCCACCTGGCCCATTCGCGGATGGTGCGCGCCCTCATCCTCTGCGACACCGGCCCCGGCTACCGCAACGACCAGGCCCGCGCGCAGTGGAACGAGAACGCCTACCGGCGGGCAAAGGCGTTCGAGGAGCAGGGTCTCGCGGCGCTGGGGCAGAGCGCCGAGGTGCAGGCCGCCCGCGCCAGCCACCGCTCCGCCGCCGGGCTGGCGATGGCCGCACGTGGCATGCTCGCCCAGTTCGACGCGCGCGTGATCAACAGCTTGGAATCGATCCGCGTGCCCACGTTGCTAATCGTGGGCGAGCGGGACACGCCGTTCCTCAACGCCACCGACTACATGGCCAACAAGATCCCGGGCGCGCGCAAGGTGGTGATCGCCGACGCCGGCCACGCCGCCAACATCGACCAGCCGGAGGCCTTCAACCAGGCGGTGCTCAGCTTCCTGGACGAGGTGACGCACGCCTGAGCCCCTGGCCGCGGCCGGCCGACGCTGACGGGCAGCGCCGACCGGCTCCCAGTCGCGCTACGGCCCGAGCACCTCGGCGGTGGCGGTGATCACCCCCTCGCCCAGCGTGCCCAGGCGGGCAAACGCCGCGGCGGAGACGTCCACCTCGTTGGCCGCCATGCCACCCCGGTCGCGCACGGTGACCACCACGCAGGCCGCGCCGCGGCAGAGGCGCAGCACCGTGCCGCAGGGCCAGGAGTTCGTGGCCGCGATGGTGGGGTCGTCGGCCCGGTACACCCCACCGCAGGCCAGGCGCTCACCCTCAAACGATGGATGGTAGTAGCGCACCGTAACGCGCGTGCCGCCTGCCCCGGCAGGCCGAGGCGGCGATAGCACGGAGGTCACACCCCCACCGGCTCCCGAGGGGGGATCGAAACTCAGGTAAGCCGCGAACACCCACCCGCTCATCTCGTTGACCTGGACCAGCGCCCAACCGTCGCTCGTGGGCTGGCCCAGCACCGTCACCGCCGTGCCGGCGGTGAGCACGGCGCGGACCTCGGCCATCTCGGACGGCGCGACGCGCAGGTTGAGCCCGTCGGACGGCGCCACGGTGGCCTTGCGGGTAGTCGCCGCGCCCCCCTCATCGAAGGACAAAAACTCGCCCAGGACGTAGCCGCTCTGGCCACGGTAGAGCACTGGGTACCAGTTGCCGGCCACGGCGGGCCCGGTCACCGCCAGGCGCGTACCACCGGGGATGAGATCGAGTACCGGGTGTTCGGTGCTTGGCCCAGCCCGCAGCCGCAACCCATCGGCCGGGACCACCACGGCCACGGCATCCGCCCAGGCGGCCGTGCGGCCGGCCGCGGCCACAACCATCAGCGCTGCCAGGACGACGAGACGGGCGGGGCGCAGGCGTCGTATCGGCACTGTGCGCGGCTCCCGGGGCTGGGAAACCGCACCGGTCGGTTGACGATCCAGAGCGCGCTCGCCTCCTTTCGGTGGATTCGCCCCGCGGGGCGGAACCCGTGTAGCGAAGCCTACGGCGTCGGGCGCCGCGTCTCCGTCGGGGATCTACCGAGGTGGCGTCGCACCATCTCCCGATCTTGCGACGCCACACCACTGCCGGATACCGCAGGGATTTTCCGTCGCCTACGCCTTTTGGGCAAGCGCAACAAGTGGGACGAGGACGGCTGACAACGGCTGAGGTTCCCGCTCACCGCCCGTAGATGCCGCAGAACGCTGATGACAGGTTTCGTGACCGTTTTGCAACCGTCAGGCACCCTGTGCGGCCTCGTGTGCGGTCGGAGATACCGTGCCGGCGGCCGGGGGCGGCGGGAACGGCATGTGAACGCGGCGGTAGGCGACGCCGATGTTGCGCAGGTAGAAATCGGGGCGGAAGAGGTCGTCGAGGTCCTGGGTACCCAACAACGCGGTGATCTGCGGGTCCCGCGCCGCCAGCTCGCGCAGGTGGACGCCGGTGTCCAGCGCCTGTTGGGCCAGGCGCTTGACCAGCTCGTAGGCCTCGGTGCGGCCGATGCGCTCCGTGGCCAGGAGGGCGTTGAGCAGGCGCGAGCCGTAGATCGCGCCGTGGGTGGCCTCCACGTTCTGGGCCATCCGATCCGTGTAGACCACCAGGCCGGTGAGGACCTCGGTCAGCAGGCGGGCGCTGTAGGCCAGGCAGCCGAAGACGTCGGGGAAGGTGAAGCGCTCGGTGGAGGAGTGGCTGATATCGCGCTCCAACCACAACACCATGGCGCCCAGCTCCTCCTGGGCGGCGCTCCACACGCGGCGAGTGAGGCCGCGGATGCGCTCGCACAGCTCGGTGTTGCGCTTGTGCGGCATGGCGCTGGAGCCCTGCTGCGTCTCCGGGTCGAACGGCTCGCGCACCTCACCGACATCGGTGATGGCGAGCAGGGAGAGGTTGGTGGCGATGCGGCAGAGCGTACCGGCGTTGACGGCCAAGAGCGCCACCACCTCGGCGTGGCGGTCGCGACTGATCACCTGGGTGGGGGCGGGGTCCGGCACCAGGCCCAGGCGGCGCAGGGTGGCCTCCTCCATCTCGGGTGAGATAAAGACGCTGGTGCCCACCTCGCCCGCGAACTTGCCCACGGCGATCACCTGCCGCGCGCGGGCGATGCGCTCCAGGCAGCGCTCCACCTCGGCGTACCAGCCCAGCACCTGCCGCCCGAAGGTCTGGGGCACGGCGTGCTGGCCGTGCGTGCGCGCGATCTGCAACGTGTGCGCGTGCTGCAGCGCGAGCTGGGCGAGGGCGTCCGCCACGGCGCGGAAGTCCCCCTCCAGCACCGCCAGCGAACGCAGGATCTGCAGGGCCAGGGAGGTATCGAGCACGTCGCTGCTGGTGTTGCCGCGGTGGATGAGGTTACCGAGCCGGGCGGGCAGGCGCGACTGCACCAGGCGCAGCAACCGGTTGGTCTCGTGCCCGCGCGCCTCGATGAGCCCGGCCACGTCCTCGGGGCTGAGGCGCAACGCCGCCCGGATCTGCTCCAGCTCCGCAGCGGTGGGGGTACCCGTCAGCTCGTGCGCCGCCTCACACTGCGCCAGCCAGATGCTGGTCTGGGCCTCAAAGTACCCTTCCGGCGACCAGATGGCCGTGAGCTCGGGCACCTGTTCGGCGTAGCGGGCGGGCAAGGGCATGGGCGACGGCTCCAGAGCGGGGATCCGCGCTCATGGTAGCAAACAGGCCCGAGTCTAGCCCTCACCCCTGGCCCCTCTCCCGCCCTGCGGGCGAGGGGAGCATCGTTGGCGAAACTGCTCCGCCGGCGTCAGCCCCCCTCGCCCTCGTCAGAGGGCGAGGGGGAAAGGGGGTGAGGGCCCGCCCCCAGGGGATGACGGCCGGCCCCGCTCGGCCCGCTATACCATGCTGTAGCCGCCGTTGACGGACAGGACCTGGCCGGTGATCCACTGCGCCCGGTCGGACACCAGGAAGGCGACGGCGTCGGCGATGTCCTGCGGTCGGCCGAGGCCGCCGCGCCAGCGGCCCAGCGGGTACTGGCGGAGGATGGCCTGCAACCGCGCCTGGCCCTCCGGTGAGGGGTCGCGGAAGAGGGCGGTGGTGGCCTCGGTCTCGGTGGTGGCGGGCGAGATGCAGTTCACGCGCACCCCGTTGCGGCCTTCCTCCTTGGCCAGCGCCTTGGCGAAGCCGATCACGCCCGCCTTGGCCATGGAGTAGGGCACCAGGCGCGGCTCGCCCACCCGGCCGGCGTCGGAGATGATGTTGACGATGGCGCCGCCGCCGGCCGCGATCAGGTGGGGCAGGGCGGCGTGCGAGCAGTTGAGCGTGCCCAGGGTGATGACGTCCATCGTCCGCCGCCACTGCTCCGGCCCCGTTTCTTTGAACAGCGGCCCGGAGAAGCCACCGCCCATCTCCGCCCCGCCGGTGGTGGCGGGGATGCCGGCGTTGTTCACGAGGATGTGCAGCGCGCCGAAGTGCTGCACCGCCCGCTCCACCATGGCGCGTACCGCCTGGAAGTCCGTGACATCGGCCTGGACGCCCAGCGCCGTGCCGCCCGCCGCCGTGATCTCCTTGGCCACGGCGTCGGCGCGCTCCTGGTAGTAATCGTTCACCACCACGCGCGCGCCCTCCGCCGCCAGCGTCATGGCGATGGCACGACCGATGCCGCGCCCGGCGCCGGTGACCAGCGCCACCTTACCGCTGAGCCCGAGGTCCATGGCCCGCCTCCCAAACACGATTTCCGGCCCGTATTGTGGCACGTTCCGGGGGATACCGCGCGCCATCAACCCGTCGACGCGGGGAACTCGATCGCCACCGGGAGCGCCGTGCGCGCCCAAGTGGACAGCGGTTGTCCCTCGCGCCAGCCCTGGTACTTGGCCGCCAGCAAGCGTCTGGCGAGCGCGTCCTCCTCCGGGTCACGCACCACCCGCGCCACGCCGGCCCGCGTCTCCGCGCCGACGCGCACTCGCACGGTCGGGTTCTCGACCAGATTGCGCACCCAGTCGGCGCGTTCGCCCCGGCCGGCAAGCAGGTACAGCCGGCCGGCGTGCGCCGCGGCCCAGATCTCGATGGTGTGCGGGCGACCCGTGCGCCGCCCGGTGGTGGTGAGGTAGACATACGTCGCACCCGCGCCGAAGCCCGTCTCTCCCGTCATGGTTGTGCTTCCCCGCCCTGTGCCGCGCGAGCGCACCCGGCAGGCTTACCGACCGGCGCGCACCCGGCCACGGCCGCCACGGAGGAGGGGCATTCCCTCGTAGTACGGCGGCCGGCCCGAGGCGACGGCCAGCTTGTCGAGCTGGTTGAAGTTGTGGCGGGCGTTGATCCAGCGGATGGTGCCGGAGTAGGAGCGCATGACCAGCGATTCAGTGGTGGCGCCACCGCCAAAGTAGCGCACGCCCTGCAGCAGCTCCCCATCCGTGATGCCCGTGGCGGCGAAGAAGGTGTCGCCATTGCCCACCAGCTTGGGAATGTCGTACACCTCGTCGAGGTCGAGGCCGGCGCGCCGGCACGCCTCGCGCTCCTCATCGTTGCGCGGCCAGAGCTGGCACTGCAGCTCGCCGCCCAGGCACTTGAGCGCCGCCGCCGAGATCACCGCCTCCGGTGCGCCGCCGATACCCATCAGCACATCCACGCCGGTGTCGGCCATGGCGGTGCTGATGGCGGCGGCGATGTCGCCGTCCGTGATCAGCTTGACGCGTGCCCCGGCGCGGCGCACCTCCTGGATGAGCGCTTCATGGCGCGGCCGGTCCAGGATCACCACCGTCAGGTCCTGAATAGCCGCCCGCTTGGCCTTGGCGATCCAGCGCAGGTTCTGGGTGGGCGAGGCGGTGATATCGATCGCCCCGGCCGCCTCCGGGCCGACGGCGATCTTGTTCATGTACACCACCTCACGCGGGCAGCGCATCTGGCCGCGCTCCGTGAGGGCCACCACGGAGATGGCGTTGGGCCGGCCGAGGGCCAACAGCGTGGTGCCGTCGATCGGGTCCACGGCGATGTCCACCTGCGGCGGGTTGCCGTTGCCGATGCGTTCGCCGTTGTAGAGCATCGGCGCCTCGTCCTTTTCCCCCTCGCCGATGACGACGAGCCCGTCCATGTCCACCGACGAGAGAGCGTAGCGCATGGCGTCCACGGCCGCCTGATCGGCCGCGTTCTTGTCGCCGCGGCCCATCCACCGGCCGGCGGCCATGGCGGCCATCTCGGTGACGCGCACCAGTTCCAGCGCCAGGTTGCGCTCCATCGGCTTTTCCTGCATCGACTGCCTCCCGGACCGCGCGGTGGGCGCGGGGCTGTACCCGCAGGATATCAGTCGCGGCACCTAGGCACGGGGGCACTTGCGCCCAGCGCCACGACGTTTACGCTCACGTCAGGGCTCCATCACCGAAGACACACTCAGGAGGACAACCGATGGGCAGGCTGGACGGGAAGGTGGCGATCGTCACGGGCGCCAGCCGCGGCATCGGCGCCGAGATCGCGCGCGTGTTCGCGGAGGAAGGCGCCAAGGTGATCTGCGCGGCGCGCACCCTGCACGAGGGCGAGCACCCGCTGGAAGGCTCGCTGGAGACCACCGTGAACCGCATCCGCGCGGCCGGCGGCGAGGCGACGGCGGTGGCCGCCAACATCTCCGAGCCGGCGGAGTGCGAGAAGCTGGTGAACGAAGCGCGGCGCATCTACGGCCCGATTGACGTCTTGGTTAACAACGCCGCGCTCACGTATTTCATCCCGGTCAAGGACTATCCCATCAACCGCTGGCTGCGCTCGTGGGCGGTGAACTTCCACGCGCCCTTTATTCTGAGCAAGCTGGTGCTGGAGGACATGATCCCGCGACGCAGCGGCGCCATCGTCAACATCTCCTCCGGCGCCGCCATCGGTCCCGGCCGCGGCCCCTACCCACCGGGCGCCGGCACGCGCGGCGGCACCTGCTACGGCGCCGAGAAGGCGGCGTTGGAGCGGTTTACCCAGGGCCTGGCGGAGGAGGTGTACCAGTACGGCATCTCCGTCACCTGCGTCTCCCCATCGCAGGTGGTTCCCACACCCGGCACCGTGTTCCACCACCTGGTGGAGGGGATGAACGACCCACGCGGCGAGCCGCCCGAGTACATGGCCAAGGCGGCGCTCATCCTCGCCTCCGAGCCGGTGGACAAGGTCACCGGCTGGGTGACCTACTCCCAGGTGGTGCTCAAGCAGTACGGGTTGATCGAGCAGGGCAAGGGGATCGGCTTCGACCGGCCCGGCTCCGGCTACAGCCAGATGTAGCCCACCGGCCCACGGCCGGAGAGGCACGGCGGGCGGGGTCGCTCCTCATCCCGCCCGCCAAGCGGTCCGGCCGCGCGCGGCGGGAAGGTTCTCCCGTGAGCCACCTCAAAGTGCGCCGTTCGGCCGCGCCGGCACCTGCCCCGGCGGTCGACCTGGGTCGGCGCGGGCTACGGCGCGCGCAGCCTCCTCCAACCAGGCGCGCTCGTCCCACACACCCAGGTCTAGCACCCCGCCGCCCGCAGCGCGCTCGCGGGCGGCGATCCAGCGCGCCACGGCCGCCACCAGGGCGGCGTGGTCGGCCTCGGGGTGCGCCTGCCGGTAGGCACGGGCGTACGCTTCGGGTGTGGTCACCCGCTCACCCTCGGTACGGCGGCCCAGCGGTGCGATGCGCATGGTCGTTCTTCCTTACAGGCCGGGGCCTGCGCTCACTCGGCCGGCACGGCCGCCAGGTGGGCGCGCAGGGCCTGCACGAGCGGCGCCATCTTGGGGCGCTCCGGCTCCACCGCCACGGGCACCCCCTGCTCCGCCAGGGCGCCGCGCGCCACCGGGCCCACGGCGGCCACTGCCACCGTGCCGTTGAGGCATTGCCGCAATGCCTCGACGAGCCCCATGTCCGCCGCCACCTGGAACAGGTGCAGCACCTGCGGGCGGCTCGTTACCAGCAGGGCCGTAAAGACACCCTCGACCAGGGCGCGCACCGCCTCTTGGAGCGGCCCCACGTCTTCGGGCAGCGCCCAGCGGTAAGGGAGGGCGTCCACGGGGGTGGCGCCGCCCTGCAGGAGCGCCGCGCGCAGCGGCGCGTTGATCTGACCGTAGTGCTGCACGAACACCGCCCGCCCGGCCAGGTCCACGTTCGCGAGCGCCTGGCACAGCTCAGTCGTGGTGTAGGGGCTGGGGGCAGCGATGGCCGGACGCACGCCCCAGCGGTGCAGGACGGCCGTCGGTTTGGGGCCGCGCACGGCCACGGGCAGCTCGCGCAACGCCCGCAGAAACTCGTCTGCCAGGCCCAGCCGCTCCGCCAAGCGGGAGAGCCGCTCCGTGCCGACCCCGGTCTGCAGCACGACCAGCGCCACCTCGCGGCGGCAGAGCCGCTCTAGCGGTGCCCGCACCTCCTCCGGCTCCGCCTCCACCTCCCCCACCGCCGGCACGCACACGGCCTCCCAGCCGGCCTGGCGCACCAGACCGGCGAGCGCCTCCGGGTAGCGGGACTCGAGCAGCAGCACGCAAGGCGGCATCAGGACGAACCTCCTCCCGCGCCGGCCCCGGACCCCACCACGGGCGCGCCGTCCGCGCTCACGCTCTCCACCTGCACGCCGTCGGCGCGCACGGCCAGGGTGAGCGACATCCCCTCGCACTGCAGCGTGAGGGTGAAGTGCCCCAGCGTGCGCATCTCCACGCGCACACCGTCCAGGCGTCGCCCGGCCAGGGCGCGGAGAGCGCCGTTCACGGCCGCGAGTTGGTCCTGCAGGTCGCGGCCGCGCGGCGTGCGGCGCAGCACCTCGGTGAGCAGCCGCTCGCCTTCGGCGAGGTAGCGGCGCCGCGCCCGCCCCGTCTGCAGGGCCAGCACCACCACGCCCTCCAGCACGTCTACCAGCTCGGCCGGCACGGCGCCGTCCCGCGACACCTGGGCGAGCGCCAGGGTACGGGCGCGCTTCGGGCCGGAGAGCGCCTCTGCCAGGTGCAGCGCCTCCTCGACCACCAGCGCCGCCTCATCCTCGCTCAGGGCGACGTTCTGCGCCTGCTCGGGGTGACTCACGAACGATCACTCCTTGCCGGCATGCACCGGCTGGCCGTGGTGCCCATCACCCAGGATGGCGTGCGCCTCATGCTCGAAGCCGCCGGTCTCGATCGGGCAGTGCATGCCGCACTCCTTGGGCGCCCCCTCCTCCCACCACCAGCGACCGGCGCGGTCGTCCTCACCCCGCTGGATGGGGCGGGTGCAGGGGTCGCAGCCGATGCTGGTGTAGCCCTGGGCATAGAGCGGATGCGCGGGCACGCCGTGCGCCTCCAGGTACTCCCACACCTCTTCCTTGGTCCAGTCGGCTAGGGGGTTGACCTTGACGATGCCGTCGTGGTCGTGGTCCAGCTCCACCTTGCGGATGTTGGCGCGGGAGGCCCACTGCTCCCGACGCAGGCCGGTGATCCAGGCGTCCAGGTTCTCCAGGGCGCGCACCAGCGGCCGCACCTTGCGCACCTGGCAGCAGAGCAGGCGCAGCGGCACGGAGCGGTAGAACAGGTTGACGCCGTGCTGGCGCACCAGGGCCTCGACCTCGCGGTAATCGGGGAACAGCACCTCGAAGCGGGCCTGCGGGTAGTGCTCCCGCACCTGGTCCAGGAAGGCGTAGGTGGCCTGGGGCAGGCGCCCCGTGTCCACCGTGATCACGCGCACGTCCGGGCGCAGGCGCACCGCCATGTCCAGGATGGCCATCCCCTCCGCCTGCAATGAGGTCACGACCGCCACCCGGTCGCCGAAGGTCTCCAGCGCCCAGGCGATCACCGCCTCCGGCTCCTGGTCATCCAGCTCCACGGCGATCTCGCCGATTTCGAGGTCGTCAAACACCACCTGCCGTGCCATCCGCACCGTCCTCCTTTGTTGCCATTGCTCATTGGGCGCCGCCCGAGAGGGCCGGCAGGATGATCAGCTCCTGACCGGCGCGTAGCGGCGCCTCCAGCCCGCCCAGGTCGCGGATATCTTCATCGCCCACGAACAGGTTCAACGACGGATGCACACTCCCGTCGGGTGCCAGGATCTGCTCCGCCAGGCGTGGGTAGCGCTCGCGCAACGTGGCCAGGGCCTCGCGCACCGTGCGCGCTGCCACCTCCACGCGGTCGGCGCCATCGGTGAAGGGCAGGAGCATGCCGGGGATGCGCACCACCGGCCGCCGGGGCTGCTCCTCGACCTCGCCGGCCAGGCTCTGCCCCAGGGCGATGCCCTGCAGCTCCTCGTCCGTGCGCGCGTCCACGAAGTCGCGGAACGTCAGGGCACCGTTCGTCGCCCGGGCGTCGAGCCAGGCCCCCACCAGCCGGGCCACGAGCTCCACGATCTGGTCCTCCGGCACGCGCCGCAGCACCGGTTTGCCGATGGCGGTGCGGGTGCCGAGACCGCCGCGCAGGCAGACGTCGTAGGCCTCCACCCGTTCGCCGCGCGTGGGGTGCTGGGTGGTGGTGCCCTGCAGGCCGATATCGCCCACCCAGTGGTGCGCGCAGGCGTGCGGGCAGCCGTCCATGTAGACGCGCAGCTCCGTCACCGCGTCGCCGAAGCGGCGCTCCAGCTCCGCCACGATCTCCTGCAGCTTGCCCTTGGTCTCCGCCACCGAGTAGTTGCAGAAGCGGTGGTCCGTGCAGGCGATGGCGCGGCCGTAGAGGGGGTGCCCGTTCGGGTTCAGGCCGATGGCCGCCAGGCGTTCCTTCAGCCACGACACGCGCGTCGCCGGCACCCCGGTCACGATCAGGTTCTGCATGCGCGTGAACCGCACATCGCCGCCGAACTCGCCCACCAGCTCGCCCAGGGCCACGAGCTGGTCGCCGCGCACCCAGCCCATGGGCACCGGCACGCCCACGTACACCAGCCCGTCCTGCTTCTGCGGGTGCACACCCAGGTGGTCGGTGTCGGCGGCCGGCGGCGGGGCGCTGCCCGGCTCCAGGCGACGGCCCAGCCGCTCCTCCACCATGGCGCGCACGCCGTCGGGGCCGTAGTCGTCCACCAGGAACTTGATCCGCGCCTTGGCCCGGCTGAGGCGGTAGCGGAGGTTGCTCTGCCACACGTCCGTGATGGCGCGCAGCACCGCCACAGTGTCCTCCACCGGCACGAACACGCCCAGGTCACGGGAGATACGGGGCGTGGCGGAGAGGCCGCCGCCCACGCGCACGGCGAAGCCGGGCCGCCCGTCCTTGATGACGCCCACCAGGGCCACGTCGTGGATCTCGGGCGCGTTGCACTGGGCCGGACAGGCGCTGATGGTGTACTTGTGCTTGCGCGGCAGGTTGGAGTAGTCGCGGTTGCCGTAGAAGAAGCGGGCCACCGCCTCCACCACCGGCCGCACGTCGAACAGCTCATCGCGGTCCACGCCCGCCACCGGGCAGCTGGTGATGTTGCGTACGGTGTCGCCCTCGCCGCCCACCGTGGTAAGGCCCGTGGCCTGGATGGCCTTCAGCACCTCCGGCAGGTCATCCAGCCGCACCCAGTGGAACTGGATCCCCTGGCGGGTGGTGAGCTCGCCGTAGTTCTTGCCGTAGCGCTGCGACAGTTCGCCGATGCCCACCAGCTGCGCGGGGGTGATGCGGCCGCCCGGCACTTTGATGCGCACCATGAAGGTGCCCACCTTGGGCTTGTCGTGGGTGAGCCCCCACCAGTTGAGGCGGACGATGTCCTCCTCGGGCACGGCCTCGTAGCCGCGCGCGATCAGGTCCGGCAGTTCCTGCACGATATCGAGCGGGAACTTCTCCTGCTTGAGGCGCTCGATGGAGTTGCGCTTGAGCACCAGCTCCCACGTCGGCTCCGTCAAGCGGTTGCTCGCCGTCCGTTCGGTCTGGGTGGCCATGGTTGCGCTCCTTTCTCCCTGCCACCTGCCCGCGGGCACCCGCCGCGGTGAAGGGCGTGCCGCTTGCTCCAGCTCCCTCACGCCGCGCCGTTGCGATAGGCGGCGATCAGCACGTCGGCCACCTCGGGGCGCGTGAACTCCGCCGGCGGCCGCTCACCGGCGCGCAGGAGCTCGCGCACGCGCGTGCCGGAGAGGGTGACGTGCTCGGCGGCGTCGTGCGGGCACACCTTGGCGCTGGCCATGCCGCCGCAGGCCCGGCACCAGAAGGTGTGCTCAAACTTGAGCGGGGTGATGCCGATCTCCTCCGGCCGGAAACGGTCGAAGATGCGCTGGGCGTCGTACGTGCCATAGTAGTTGCCCACGCCGGCGTGGTCGCGGCCGATGATGATGTGCGTGCAGCCGTAGTTCTTGCGCACCAGGGCATGGAACACCGCCTCGCGCGGGCCGGCGTAGCGCATCGCCGCCGGGAAGACGGCCAGAAGCACGCGGTCGCGCGGGTAGTAGCCCGCCAGGAGCACCTCGTAGCAGCGCAGGCGCACGGTGGCCGGCACATCATCGTCCTTGGTTTCCCCCACCAGTGGGTGCAAGAGCAGGCCGTCCACGATCTCCAGCGCGCACTTCTGGATGTACTCGTGGGCGCGGTGGACGGGGTTGCGCGTCTGGAAGGCGACCACCGTGCGCCAGCCCCGCTCGCGGAAAGCGGCACGGGTTTGGCGCGGCGTCAGGCGGTAGGCGGCAAACGGGCGCTCCGGAAGGTCGAACACGTCCACCTCGCCGGCCAGAAGCACGTCACCCTGGCCGTACAGGGCGGCGACGCCGGGGTGGCGCGCGTCGTCCGTGCCGTACACCAGGCGCGCCTCACGCGCCTTGTCGTACTCGTACGCCTCGCGCAGGCGGAGCAGGGCCAGCGACCGGCCTTCGTAGGCCAGCGCCACCTCCTCCGCGCCGTGCAGGGCGCGAGCCCGGTCGCGGTCCACGGCCAGGGTGACCGGCAGCGGCCAGACGGTGCCGTCGGCCAGGCGCATCTCCTCCACCACCGCGCGGTAGTCCTCCCAACCCAGGAAGCCGGTGAGCGGGCTGAAGGCGCCGCCGGCCAAGAGCTCCAGGTCGGCCAGTTGCCGGGCGGACAGCTCCACCGCCGGCAGCGCGGCGGCGCGGGCGCGGGCCGCCTCCCGTTCCGCCTCGGGCAGCAGCCGCTCCTGCAGCGCGCCCCCATGCGGGGGGATGGGCGCCAGCAGCTCGCCCTGCGCCACCTGGGACAGGGCGGTCATGCCGGCACCTCCCCGGCCAGCTCGGGCGCGGGCACGTACCCGCGCTCCTCCAGCGCGCGCAGGATGCGGGCCACGCTCTCCTCGACCGTCTCCCGCTCGGTGTCCACCACCACCTCGGGGTTCAGGGGCTCCTCGTACGGGTCGGAGACGCCGGTGAAGTTGGGGATTTCGCCGCGCAGCGCCCGTGCGTATAAGCCCTTCACGTCGCGGCGGGCGGCCTCCGCCAGCGAGCAACGCACGTACACCTCGACGAAATCGCCGATGAGGGAGCGCACCTCGTCCCGCGTCTGCCGGTAGGGGGAGATGACGGCGGTGATCACCGCCACGCCGTTCCGCGCCAAAAGGTGGGCGACGAAGCCGATGCGGCGGATGTTCGTATCGCGGTCCTCTTTGGAGAAGCCGAGCCCCTTGCTCAGGTGCTCGCGCACCGCGTCGCCGTCCAGCACCTCCACGCGCAGACCGCGGGCGCGCAGCACCGGCGCCAGCGCCTGGGCGATGGTGGACTTGCCGGCCCCGGACAGGCCGGTGAGCCAGACCGTGAACCCTCGCGACATGAGCCCTCCTGCAAGTTCCGGCGCGGACCGCACCGTCGGCGGTCCGCCCGGTGGTCAGATTAAGCGCAGGCCGGTAGCGAACAGGAGCGCGGCGACGGCGCCGGACAGCACCCGCCGGGGCATGCGGGCCGCCAGCGTGCTGCCCACCCACACACCCGGCAGCGAGCCGAGCAGGAGCGGCACCACGATCTCCGGCTGCACGGTGCCGCTCCCCCAGTGCGCCGCCGCCCCGGCCAGGGTGAGCAGCGCGGCGTGGAACACGTCCGTGCCCACGATCCGCTCCACCGACAGCGACGTGGCCAAGGCCAGCAGCACCACGAACAAGCTGCCGCTGCCCACCGAGGTGACGCCCACCAGCACCCCGAGCACGAACGCCGCCGGCACCAGCAACCGCCCGGCGGTGGCGCGGGCGCGCACGGTGGGCGGCGCGGGGCGCCAGGCGCGCCAGGAGACGGCCACGGCGGTGAGGATGAGCGCCACGCCCAGGGCGCGGGTGACGAAGCGGTCCGCCGTGGCCTCGCCGTGGCCCTGCAGCCAGGCCAGCAGGGCGGTGCCGGCCAGCACCCCCGGCACGCTGCCCAGGGCCAGGCGCAGGGCCAGCGCCCGGTCCACCGTCCCCAGGCGCAGGTGGCGGTAGCCGCCCAGCACCTTAGTGAGGGCGGCGTACACCAGGTCGGTGCCCACGGCGTACACCGGGCGCACCCCGGCCACCGCGATCAGGAACGGCGTCATGAGCGCCCCGCCGCCCATCCCCGTGAGGCCGATGAGCAGGCCGGTGGCGGCGCCGGCCAGCACCAGGCTCGCTTCCACCTACGCCCTCAGAAACACCGGAGGCCCGCCCCCTGCCGAAAAGACGGGCCTCCGGTCGTCCGGTCAGCCCACGTACCGTTCACACGGTACGTGACTTTATTTACTAACTAAATCAACAATGATGCTAGCCGGCGGTCGCGGCGCTGTCAAGGGCGCGCGGCCGCGGCAGAGGGTCACCCGCCCGGGTCGAGCAGGCCGCGGCGGGCACGGATGCCGCGCTCGATACGGCCGAAGACCAGCCCGTCCAGAGCCACACCGATGAGCAGCACCACGATCATGGCGGCCAGCAACCCCGCCGCGTCGGAGAACTCCCGTGCGAACTGAAGCTGTACCCCCAGTGAGAGACGGCCGGGGATCACCACCAGCAGCTCACCGGCCATCAGGCTGCGCCAGGCAAACGCCCAGCCCTGCTTGAGACCGGCGACGAACCCCGGCAGCGCCGCCGGCACGAGCACGTGCCGGTACCGGTTCCAGCCGCGCGCCCCCAGCACGCGACCGGCCCGCATCAGCAGCGGCGGGATGTGGTCCGCACCGGCCACCAGCCCGGTGGCGATGGCCGGTGCGGCGCCGAGCACGACCACAAACAGGATGGCCGCCTCGCTCAGGCGAAAGAGCAGGATGGCCAGGGGAAACCAGGCCACGGACGGCATGGACTGCAGGCCAGCGACGATCGGGCCGAGGGCGGCGCGCAGGGTGCGCGCCCGCACCATGACCAGTCCGAGGGCCATGCCCAGCACCAGGGCGACGGTATAGCCGACCGCCGCCCGCTGCAGCGTGATGACGGTAGCGCGCAGCAGGTCGCCGTGCAGGAGATCGGTGTGCAGGCGGTGCAGCACCGGCCCCGGCCCCGGCAACACGTAGGCGGGGCGCCAACCGCTCCAGACCAGCGCCTGCCATCCGGCCAGCGCCAGGGCGAGCGCGGCCGCCAGCGGTCCGAGCGTTCGCCCAACACGCCGCACCCAGCCGAGGGCGTCTCTCCAGACGGATCGCCCCTCGAACAGGGTCAACCGCCCGGATGCGCGCTCATGCCACCGCATGGTCGGCGACCTCCCGGCGCAAGGCATCGGTGATGAGGGCGGACAGCTCGGCCACGGCGGCGGACTCGATGCGGCGCGGTCTTGGCAGCGCCACCGGGAACTCGGCCACCACCCGACCGCCGCGGGCGGCGAGCAGCAGCACCCGGTCCCCCAGGCGCACGGCCTCGCGCACGTTGTGGGTGACGAACACCACGGTCAGGCCGGCCTCCCGCCACAGGCGTTCCAGCTCGTCGTGCAGCCGGTCGCGCATGAGCGCGTCGAGGGCGGCGAACGGCTCGTCCATGAGCAGCACCCGCGCCCCCTGGGCCAGGGCACGCGCCAGCGCCACCCGCTGGCGCATGCCGCCGGAGAGCTCGTGCGGGCGGCGCCGGGCCACATGCTGTAGATGCACCATCGTCAGGAACGCGCGCACCTGCTCGCGCCGTCGTGCCTTGGGCGCCCCCTGCATGCGCAGGGGAAAGGCCACGTTCTCCTCCACCGTCAGCCACGGAAACAGGGCCGCATCCTGGAACATCAGCGTGGTCCGCCCGCTCACCTCCACCGTGCCCTCGCTCGGGCGGTCTAGGCCGGCGATCAGGTTGAGGATCGTGCTCTTGCCGCAACCCGAGGCGCCCACCAGACAGACGAACTCGCCCGCACGCACGGCGAACGACACCCCGTTGAGGGCGGGCACCGCGTCCCGGCCCTGCCCGTACACCTTGGTCACGGCGTGCAGCGCCACAGCCGTCGGCGGCGCGTGGTCGGAGCAAAGCGGTGTCAGGGTGGCACTGCCGGTCTCGGTCATTGCGGCGCAACCTCCGGTTGGCCCAAAAAGCGCAGGGCGTTGTTCAAAGGGCGCAGGTCATAGAGGGCATCGAGCCCCACCCCGGCGCGTTCGAGCGCGCCCAGATCGAGCAGGCCGAGGGCGGCGGCGTCGGCGGCGGCCTTGCGCAGAGTGGCGGGCAGCGGGTCGTACGTGAAGGTTAGGTTCCGCCACGCCGCCGCCACCACCGGCTCGGACAGGCGCTGGCCGGTGGTGCGCGCGATGGCCTCGATCACCAGACGCTGCGCCTCCTCTGGGTGGGCGTTCACGAAGGCGGTGGCCTCCGCCTGGCCGCGCAGCAGCCGCTCCACCACGTCGGGGTGGCGGCGCAGGAACGCCGTGCGCACCACCACCTGAGTGGTGACGAACTGGCCTCCCGGCCACAGGTCGCGCTCGTCCACCAGCACCTTGCCGCCACCCTCCAGCACCAGGCGGGTGGCCCACGGCTCCGGGACCCACGCGCCCGCGATCTGCCCGGCGCGAAAGGCCGCCAGCGTCTGCGCGTTGTCCTGCGGCACCACCGAAACGTCGCCGCCGCCCGCAAGGTCGGCCCGCAGCCCCTGCGTCTGCAACCAGCGGCGCAGGGCCACGTCCTGCGTGTTGCCAAGCTGCGGTGACGCGACCTTCTTGCCGCGTAGGTCATCGGCGGAGGCGATCTCCGGACGCACCACGAACGCGGCGCCGCCCGAGGTAGCACCGGCAACCACCCGAACCGCCTCTCCCCTCGAGCGGATGAATGCGTTCAGCGTGGGGTTGGGGCCGATGTAGGTGATGTCCAACGCGTCCGAAAACAGCGCCTCCACCGCGGCGGGTCCGGCGTTGAACGCCATCGGTTTGAGCGTCACCCCGCTTCCCGCGTGGCGGGCGAAGATCCCCGCCTCCAGGCCGACCAGGGCGGTGGCGTGCGTGACGTTGGGAAAAAAGCCCAGCCGCACCGTCAGCTCCGACCGCTCCGCGGACCGGGTACACGCCAGGAGGGGCAACACGAACAAGGCTATGAGCACCGGCAGTCGGCGTCGGGACATCGCAACCTCCACAAACGCAACGAGGCCCGCCCCGGGTGTCAGGAGCGGGCCTCCGGTTGTCCGGTCAGCACCGGTTCGGTGACGGCTCAGACCAGGCGGCGCTTTTCCGTGCGGTCAAGCTGGACGACGCGCCGGTCCTGCACGATCAGGGTGACCGTGCCGTAGTTCAGCGAGCGGATGGCGGCCAGCACCTCGCGCAGCACCCGCTGCTCCTCCGGCGTCGGCGGTCGGTCCTGCGACGCCTGCATCGCCGCACCCCAATGCTTACTTTCTGTACCAATAAACTCGACAATCGCATCCTATGGGAGGCAGGTGCGGCTGTCAAGACGGGCGGCGGGCGGCTATGCTGGGAAGGCGTCGCGTCACGGCGGCGTCAGCAAGACAAACCGATGAGGGCCGAACGATGGCGGGACGGCTGGCGGGCAAGATCGCGATCATCACCGGCGGCGGCAGCGGTATCGGCCGGGCGTGCGCCCTGCGTTTCGCGGTGGAAGGGGCGGCGGTGTGCGTGGCCGACCTTAACCTGGAGGGTGCGGCGGACACGGTGCGCCAGGTCGAGGCGGCGGGTGGCCGTGCCGTGGCCGTCCAGACCGACACCGCCGACGAGGCGGCCACCGAGGCCATGGTGGAACGCTGCGTAGCGGCGTTCGGCGCGGTGGACCTGCTGGTGGCGGCCGCGGGCATCAGCGGCGCGCGGCCGGGTCAGCCGCCGCAGTCGGATCCCTTCCCCCTGCTCAACCTGCCCACCGACCACTTCCAGCGCGTGCTGGCCGTCAACCTGTACGGCGTGCTGTTCTCCGACCGGGCGGTGGCGCGCTGGCTGGTGGCGCACGGCCGGCCGGGGGCGATCGTCAACATCGCCTCGGTGGCGGCCAAGCTGCCCTTGCCGGGCGGGGCGTACAGCATCAGCAAGGCGGGCGTCTGGATGCTCACCAAAGCGCTGGCCATCGAGCTGGCGCCGGTTGGGATTCGCGTCAACGCCATCGGCCCCGGGTTCATCGAAACGCCCATGACGGCCATGCTGCGCGCGGACGAGGCGCGTAGCCGCTGGGCGCTATCCCTGACCCCCATGCGCCGCTACGGCACGCCGGAGGAGGTGGCGGCCACCGCCCTGTTCCTCTGCTCAGACGAGGCCTCGTACTTCACCGGCGAGATGCTGCACCCGGCGGGTGGTATGTTCGTGGGGTAGAAACGGCAACGCCCGGACCGGGGCGTACGCCCCGGGCCGGGCGGTTCTGGCAACGCGGGTGCGGGCCGCGCTGACGCCGGGATTACTCCAGGAAGTCCTTGAGGGTGTGGCTGCGGGACGGATGGCGCAGCGTGCGCAGCGCCTTGGCCTCGATCTGGCGAATGCGCTCGCGCGTCACACCCAGCTCCCGGCCGACCTCCTCCAGGGTGCGGGCGCGGCCGTCCTCGATGCCGAAGCGCAGCTTCAGCACCTTCTGCTCGCGCTCGGACAGCGTGGCCAGCGCCTGGGCCACGTGCAGCTTCATCAGGTTCTGCGTGGCCGCCTGCACCGGCGCCACCATGCCCGTGTCCTCGATGAAGTCGCCCAGCTCGGACTCCTCTTCGTCGCCGACCGGCGTCTCCAGGGAGACCGTCTCCTGGGCGGCGCGCAGGATCTCGGCCACCCGCTCGCCCGACATCCCCAGCTCGCGGCCAATCTCCTCGAAGCTCGGCTCGCGGCCGTAATGCTGCACGAGCTGGCGGCTCACTCGCTGCAGCTTGTTCACCAGCTCCACCATGTGCACCGGCATCCGGATGGTGCGCCCGTAGTCGGCGATGGCGCGGGTGATGGACTGCCGGATCCACCAGGTGGCGTAGGTGCTGAACTTGAAGCCGCGCCGGTACTCGAACTTCTGCACCGCGCGCATCAGGCCGAGGTTGCCCTCTTGGACAAGGTCCAGGAGCGGCATGCCGCGGCCCAGGTACTTCTTGGCCACGCTCACCACCAGGCGCAGGTTGGCCTGGATCAGCCGCTGCTCCGCCTCCTGCCCCGCCTTGCGCACCTGGCGCAGCCGCGCCTCCACCGCCGCCAGCGGCGCGTGTGCGTCGCGCAGCTCGGCCGGCAGAATGCGCGTCACCGTGGACAGGCGGATCACCTGACGAACCGCCTCCTCGTCGCTGAGCCCCTTGGCGGTCAGCTTCTGCACCAGCCGCTCGTCCGGGGCCGCGTCGATGAGGGCGCGTACCGCCGGGTCATCGATGTGCCGCTCCGGCTTGCCGCGCAGGCCGGCCACCTTGGCGGCCGCGGCCAGCACCGGCCGCAGCTCCGTGAGGTCGGCCAGCAGCGCCTCGTGCAGCTCACGCGTGGTGGCCGGGCGGCCGGTCTGCGCCTGGATGCGCGCGTCGAGCGCCTTCAGGTAATTGCCCTCCTCCATGGCCCGCGCCAGCCGCTGCTCATCGGCAAAGGTCAGCAGCTTCACCTGGCCGATCTCGCGCAGGTAGGCGCGGACGTTGTCCGGCGCCTCCTCCTCGTCCTCCTCGGCGTGGCGACCGGCTACCACGCCGTCCTCGTCCGGCGCGAGGGTCTCCTCGTCCAGCTCGAACACCGGCACGGGGGCCTGCAGCTCGTCCTCCTGCTCGGCGTCCAGCCAGCGCTGCGCCCGCTCCGGCCGCGCCAGCACGGTGGCGCCCGCATCGCGCAGGTCCATGTCGTGGTCCATCTTCATTTTCTTCGTCATGCTCTCAACCCCCTGCTCCACACGCTCACACTCATTCGCAATCCGCCCGTCCGGTGTGGTCGAAACGCGCCTTCCCGTCACCTGCCGTGACGGGCCTGCGCAGCATCGTACCAGCCAGACCGTCTGGGAATCCTACGTGAGGGGACAGCGGTGGCAGCGTACATACTACACCTTGTAACGTTGCAAGTCAAGACTTCTCTGCCGAGATTGGTAGCCCCACGCCACGTGCCCCACCGCCCACGGATACCCGCGCGCGCGGCTACTCCCGTTATCGACGGACCCTGCCTGTTGGTTAAACGACGGCCGGACGGCAATTGTTTCCTTGGTTGACCGACCGCGTCTTGACGCCCGCGCCACGATGTGGTTGTTACGGGCGAACGTCCGGAGATGGCGATGGCACAGCCGCGACCCCAACCCCGCGTCTGGGTAACCTGGGTCAGCAGGCTCCTGGCCGGGGAGGCCCAATGCCTGTGGGCCGCCTGGTTCAAAGCCCACCACACCTACACGCGCCTCCCTTCGGGGTTCGACCTGGCCACCTGGCAGGCGCAGCACGCCGCCCTGCTTGCGGCCGAGGCCGACCGCCTCACCGCCGATGGCTGGACGGTCTTGCGTGAGGGCCAGAACGCCTTCCACCTGCAGGGCCGGTCGGGCCTCGTGCTCGCCGGCCGGCCCGACCTGGTGGCGGTCAGGGACGGCGCGGCCCTGGTCATCGACTGCAAAACCGGCTCACCCCGCCCCTCCCATCACGTCCAGATGATGATCTACCTGCTATCGCTCCCCTACGCCCGCAAGCCGTACAGCTCCCTCCCCATGCACGGCCGCGTGGTGTACCGCGGTGACGCGGTCGACGTGCCCGCCGACTGTGTGGACGACGGTTTCCGCGAGCACTTCCGCACCGTGATGAGCATCATTGGCGACCCGGCGCCGGCGCTGCGCGTGCCCAGCTCGCGCGAGTGCCGCTTCTGCGATATCAGCGCCGACGACTGCGCCGAGCGCGTCGACACCGAGCCCGAGGAACCCCGAGACGCCTTCGACCTGTTCTGAGGGCCCGGCACCGCCCCATCGACGCAACCGGCGTCGCCCTCTAAGCTGAGCGCGGAACCCGACCGTGACGGCCCCGGCTCACCGGGGCCAGGAGGCTGTGTCAATGGGCGAACTCCCCCTCACTGGCCTGCGCGTGGTGGCGCTGGAGCAGGCCGTGGCGGCGCCGTTATGCACCCGCCACCTCGCCGACCTGGGCGCCGACGTGGTGAAAGTGGAGCGGCCGGACGGGGGCGACTTCGCCCGCGCCTACGACTCGGCGGTCAACGGTCTTTCTTCCTGGTGGGTGGTGCTCAACGGCGGTAAGCGCTCCCTGGCCGTGGATCTGAAGGACGCGCGCGGGCGGGAGATCGTGGAGCGGCTGGTGGCGCGGGCGGACGTGGTGGTGCAGAACTTCGCTCCCGGCGCCATGGAGCGGCTGGGCCTGGGCGTGGACCAGCTCCGCGCCCGCTACCCGCGCCTCATCGCCTGCGCCATCAGCGGCTACGGCGACGCCGGCCCCTACGCCGGCCGCAAGGCCTACGACGCCATCGTGCAGGCGGAGGCGGGGGTGCTCGCCGTGACCGGCACGCCGGAGCAGCCGGCCAAGGCGGGGGTTTCCGTGGTGGACATGGCTACCGGCCTCTACGCCTTCGCCGCCATCACGACCGCCCTGTACCGGCGGCAGCGCACCGGCGAGGGTGCCACCATCCGCGCCACCCTGTTCGACGCCATCGGTGAGTGGATGAACCCGGCCATCGTCGCCGCCCGCGCCGGTCGCCCGCCGGTGCGCGCCGGCGCCCGCCACCCTTCCATTGTGCCGTACGGCCCCTACCGCTGCGGCGGCGGCCGCCGCGTCTTTCTCGCCGTGCAGAACGAGCGCGAGTGGGTGCGCCTCTGCCACGAGGTGCTCTGCCGCCCGGAGCTGGCCACCGACCCGCGCTTTGCCCGCAACGAGCTGCGCGTCGCCCACCGCGACGCGCTGGAGCCGCTCTTGGAAGAAATCCTGAGCGACATGTCCCTGGAGGAGATAGAAGGGCGCCTGGAGCGGGCCGACATCGCCTACGGCCGCGAGAACGAGCCGGGGACCATCCTCGACCACCCGGCCGTCACCGCCCGCGACCGGGTGCGCACCCTGCACACCCCGGCCGGCGATGTGGCCGCGCTCAAGCCCCCCTTCAACGTGGACGGCTGGCCGGTGGCGGACCCGTGGGTGCCGCGGCTGGGCGAGCACACCGAGCAGGTGCTGGCCGAGCTGGGCTATGCCCCGGAGACGATCGCCGAGCTACGCACCGCCGGTGTGGTGGCCTGACTTCGGTCACCCGTTCTCAACCGGTCGCACACGCCCCTGAGCCGCGCGCTTAAGCTATGGTACGCTCCATCGTGCGGGGGAGCACGGCCCGATGGCATACGAGACGCAGCGCGGCTACGACCTCCGACCGCACCAGCGGCGCGTCGAGAAGCCTTGGGGGTGGGAGATCCTGTGGGCGGAAACCCCGCAGTATTGCGCCAAGATCCTGCACATCCACGCCGGCAAACGGCTCAGCCTCCAGTACCACGACGCCAAGCTGGAAACCCAGTGCCTGATCCGCGGCCGTGCCCTGCTCATCCTGGAGGACGAGCAGGGCGTGTTGCGCGAGATCGAGATGGAGCCGGGCAAGGGCTACACCATCCGCCCCTTCCAGAAGCACCGCCTGGTCGCCCTGGAGGACGCCGAGATCGTGGAGGCCTCCACCCCTGAGGTGGGCACCACCTACCGGCTGGAGGACGATTACGCCCGCCCTCACGAGACCGACGAGCTCCGTCGGCGCCCGAACCGCGCCTGACCCTCTCAGCCAGCGACCCACGGACCAACCAGCACGGAGCAGGGACGGGACGCACGCCGCTCCCTCCGCCCGGTGGGTCACCGCGCGGCGTCGGGTATGATAGCGCCGTGGCCCGCATCCGCATAGCCCGCGACGGCACCGTCCAGCCCCATGCCCGCCTCCAGCGCGCCGAGGCCACCGGGGTGTTCGCGGCGTTGGCCGTGCCGGGCTACGCTCGCCTGTGGGTCAGCGGCTGGCTGTGGAACCTTACCCGCTGGATGGCGGTGTTCCTGGGCAGCTATCTGGTCAACCGCTTGAGCGGCTCACCGCTGCTGGTGCAACTGGTGGGCGCCGCCTTCTTCGCACCGATGTTCTTCGGCGGCATCCTGGGCGGCGTCATCTCCGACCGGTTCGACCGCCGCCGCACGATCATGACGCAGCTGGCCGCCCTGGTGCCCGTGGCCCTGCTCATGGCCGCGCTAGTGATCGGGGGCGCCGTGCGGGTGTGGATGGTCTACCCGTTCATGCTGGCCGTGGGCATAGGCGGCGTGCTGGATATGACCAGCCGGCGGGCGCTGGTGTTCGACCTGGTCGGCGCCGAGCGGGTGACCAACGCTATGGCCCTGGAGGCGATGGCGCAGACCGGCGGCACGATGATCGGCACACTGCTGGGCGGTGCCATCACCAACGTCGTGGGCATCGGCTACGCCTTTCTGCTCATCGCCCTCGCCTACGCCGCCGCCTGGCTAGCGCTCCTCGGTCTGCCGCGGCCGGCGGGGGCGACGACGTCCGGGGCGCGCCCCTCCCTGCGCCGCGACGTGGTCGCGGGGTTGGCCTACGTGCGCCGTGAGCCGGCCATCATCGGCATTCTCGGGGTGACGGTGTTCATGAACCTGTGCTACTTCACCTACCTGCCGCTGGTGCCGGTATTCGCCGAGCGGCTGGGGGCAAACGCCTTCTGGGCCGGTGCGCTGGCCAGCGCTGCGGGCTGCGGCGCCCTGGTGGGCTCCATGTTGGTGGCCGCCTTCGTGCCGGAGCGCATCGGACGGGGCTGGACGTACATCGCCGGCGCCGGTCTCGCCATGTCCGGCCTGCTCGGCTTCGCCTTCGCCCCCTGGTACCCCCTGGCCTGGGTGGCCCTGGCCGTCGCCGGCCTGGGGCAGGCCGGGTTCGCCTCCCTCCAGGGGGCGCTCATCCTGCTCGCCGCCCAGGCGGACATGCGCGGACGGGCGATGGGGGTGCTGAGCATGGCCATCGGCGTGCTGCCCTTCGGCATGGTGCTGCTTGGGCTCACAGCCCAGGTCACCGATCCGACGGTAGCGGTGAGCGTCAGCGCGCTGCTGGGATTGGCCGGCCTGCTGGGGTGGACAGCACGCGCTCCCGCCCTGCGCGCCATCCGCTGAGCTGAGCGGCACGTTGAGCCTATCGCGCGGATGGTGCACCATGCTCTTTAGCCGGTTGACCTGCCCGCCGGACCCCAAGTGCCTGTACCGCCGGCCGCGCGGCCGGCTGGATGTATTAGGAAGGAAGCGCGTCGTATGGTCGATTTTGCCCTTTCCCCGGAGATCAAAGAGCTGCGCCGCCGCGTGCGCGCCTTCATGGAGGAATACATCTACCCCAATGAGGACAAACTGGGCGCCGAGAACGACGAGGCCGAGGCGCTGACGCGCGAGCTCCAGCAAAAGGTCAAAGAGCAGGGCATGTGGGCGCTGTTCATCGGGCCGGAGGCGGGCGGCACCGGCCGCGGCTTCCTGCCCTACGCCTACGTGAACGAGCTCTTGGGCCGCAGCCCGTACGCGCCGCGCATCTTCGGCTGTCAGGCGCCGGACACCGGCAACGCCGAGGTCTTGCACCTGTTCGGCACGCCGGAGCAGAAGGAACGCTGGCTCAAGCCGCTGGTGGCCGGCGAGATCCGCTCCTGCTTTTCCATGACCGAGCCGGAGGTCTCGGGAGCCGATCCGGTGAACCTGCGCACCCGCGCGGTGCGCGACGGCGACGAGTGGGTGATCAACGGCCACAAGTGGTTCACCAGCGCCGCCGACGGCGCCGCCTTCGCCATCGTGATGGCCAACACCGACCCCGACGCCCCGCCCCACCGCCGCTTCACGCAGATCATCGTGCCCACCGACACGCCCGGCTTCAAAATCGTGCGCAACATCCCGGTGATGGGCCACGTCGGCCGCGGCTACGGCACCCACGCCGAGGTGATCTACGACAACGTGCGCGTGCCGGTGACCAACACGCTCGGCAACCCGGGCGACGGCTTTCTCATCGCCCAGAAGCGCCTGGGGCCGGGGCGCATCCACCACTGCATGCGCTGGCTGGGCCAGGCGCAGCGCGCCTTCGAGCTGATGTGCCGCCGCGCCCTCACCCGTGAGGCGTTCGGCAGCACCCTGGCCGAGAAGCAGACGGTGCAGAACTGGATCGCCGACTCGGCGGCCGAGATCCAGGCCTGCCGCCTGCTTACCCAGCACGCCGCCTACAAGATCGACCAGGGCGAGGACGCGCGCGTCGAGATCTCGTTGATCAAGTTCTACGGCGCCAAGATGCTGCACGACGTGATCGACCGCGCCATCCAGGTGCACGGCGCGCTCGGCGTCACGGAGGACACGCCGCTGGCCAGCATGTACCGCGCCGCCCGCGCCGCCCGCATCTACGACGGTCCAGACGAGGTGCACCGGATGGTGGTCGCCCGCCGCATCCTGCGGGCCTTCCAGCAGAACCCGGACGTCACGTTCCTGGAGGCGATGGGCGAGTGGTAGCCTCGCCCGACCCATGGCACGGCTCCCGCTCTGATGTCGCGCCCCCTTTCTCTCGAACCGGGAAAGGGGGCGCGGGGACAGCCACCGATGACCGCATCGCACGACCTCGCCGGCCTGATCGACGTGCCCCGCCTGGAACGCTACCTGGCCGAGCGCCTGCCGGGCACCGACGCGCCGCTCGCGGTGGAGAAGCACCAGGCCGGCTTCTCCAACGAGACGTTCTACGTCACGCGCGGCGCGGAGCGCTGGGTGCTGCGGCGCCCGCCGCGCGGCGTGTTCCTGCCCACGGCGCACGACGTGCTGCGCGAGTACCGCGTGCTCAGCGGCCTGCAGGGCACCGGTGTGCGCGTGCCGCGCGTGGTGCTGGCCTGCGAGGACCCGGACGTGATCGGCGCACCGTTTTACCTCATGGAGCGGGTGGAGGGCGTGGTGATCCGCGAGGAGCTGCCGCCCACGCTCGATACGCCGATAGAGCGGCGCCGCATCAGCGAGGAGCTGATCGACGCCTTGGCCGAGCTGCACGCGGTGGACTACGTCGCCCGCGGACTGGAGGGCCTGGGCCGCCCGCAGGGCTACCTGGAGCGCCAGCTCCGCCGCTGGCAGGGGCAGCTCGACCTTACCCTGCAACGCACCCGCCCTCTGCCCGGCATCGCCGAGGTGGGCGACTGGCTCCGCGCCCACCTGCCGGAGTCCGGCCCGCCGACCATCGTGCACGGCGACTACAAGCTGGATAACGTCATGTTCGCGGCCCAGGCGCCGGCACGGCTGGTGGCCATCTTCGACTGGGAGATGGCCACCCTGGGCGACCCCCTGGCCGACCTGGGCTGGCTGCTCTCCTACTGGGGCGAGACCGGGCTGCCGGTCTCGCAGATGCAGCCGGGTAGCAACCTGCTCACGGCCACGCTGCCCGGTTTTCTCACCCGCGAGGAGATGATCGCCCGCTACGAGGCGCGTACCGGCCGCTCCATGCGGCACATCTCCTTCTACCTCTGCCTGGCGGTGTGGAAGCTGGCCATCATCCTCGAAGGGCTCTACGCCCATTACCTGGAGGGCACGGCCAGCAACCCGCGGGCGGCGGAGTTCGAGTGGCGCGTGCCGCAGCAGATCGAGCGCATGCACCGCATCATCGCCGAGGCGTAAGGCGCGTAGCGCGTCGTCGGCCCCGGCCTGGAGCAGGAACCATGGAGATCGCAAACCGGGTGGCGGTGGTGACCGGCGCCGGTTCCGGCATCGGACGGGCCATGGCGCTCGCCCTGGCACGCGCGGGCGCCCGGGTGGTTGTCGCCGATATCGACGAGACGGGCGGCCCGGAGACCGTGCGCTTGGTCACGGCCGCGGGCGGCACGGCCACCTTCGTGCACGCGGACGTGACCCGTGAAGCCGACGTGGCGGGCATGCTGCGCCTGGCGCGGGAGCGCTACGGCGGCCTGGACATCCTCTGCAACAACGCCGGCATCGGCGAGGGGCCGAACGAGCTGTTCGAGGGGGAGGGCTGGCGGCGACTGATCGAGGTCAACTTCACCGCCGTGATCCTCGGCACCCGCCTGGGCGTGCTGGCCATGCGCCCGCACGGCGGCGGGGTGATCGTCAACACCGCCTCCATGGGCGGCCTGCTGCCCATGCCCACCGCGCCGGTGTACGCGGCCACCAAGGCGGGCGTGATCCACTTCACCCGCTCGCTCGCCTACCTGAAGGACGAGGCCAACATCCGCGTCAACGCCATCTGCCCCAGCTACGTCGATACGCCGCTGCTGTGGCGCGGGAGCGAGGAGCAGCGTCGGCTGGCCGCGGAGCGGGCGGCGGCCATCGGCGGTCCGCTCAAGCCGGAGCGGGTGGCCGAGGGGCTGCTGGAACTGGTGCGTGACGACAGCCGCGCCGGGGCGATCATGCGCGTCACGCCCCAGCGCGGCATCGACTACGCGCGCGAGATTCGGCCGTGAGGCACGGGGCATGGACCTGAGCGAGCTCACGGCACGCCTCACCGCCTTCTGCCGTAACAAAACCGGCGACCCGGCGGCCACCGTGACCGATGTGGAGGTGATGCCCGGGCACGCCGGCTTTAGCTGGGGCTTTGTCCTCGGCCACGGCTCCGGTCAGATGGAGCGGCTGGTGCTGCGCCTGCCGCCGCCGGGCGTGCGCTGGGTGGGCACCGCCGACGTGCTCCGCCAGGCGCGCATTATGCGGGCGCTGGCGGACACGGCGGTGCCCGTGCCGCGCGTGCGCTGGGCCGGCGATGACCTGGAGTGGTTCGAACGCCCCTACATGGTGGTGGAGCGGCTGCCGGGCGACACCCTCCGCTTCCGCACCGCCACCGGCGCGCCGGTGGCGTACGACGCTGCCGCCTTGCGGGACATGGCTCAGCAGGTGACGGCGGCCCTGGCCGCCCTGCACCGCCTGGACTGGCAGGCGAAAGTGCCGGACTGGGGGCCACCGCCGACGCTGGCCGAGGAGGTCACGCGCTGGGACTGGCTGCTGGCCCGCAACCAGGACCCCACCCGCACGTCTGACCCCTCGCTCACCGCCCGCGCGCCGGAGGTGCGCGAGCGGCTGCTGGCCTGCCTGCCGACGCCGCGCCGCCAGGGCATCCTGCACGGCGACTACCAGTGGAGCAACACCCTCTTTCACGCGGGTCGGCTGGTGGCCGTGCTGGACTGGGAGCTGGCCGGCGTGGGCGAGACCCGCCTGGACGTGGGCTGGCTGGCGCTGTTCAGCGATCCGGACGCCTGGGTGGGGCTGGCCCGCTGGACGGCACCGCTCCCCCGGGCGGAGGAGATCGTGGCCATGTACGAGGAAGCCATGGGCGAGCCGGCGGAGGCGATCGGCTGGTTTCGGGCGCTGGCCGGGTACAAGTTCGCGCTGATCACCGGGCTGAACCTCAGCCTGCACCGCCGCGGCCGCCGGCCCGACCCCCACTGGGAGGATATCGGCCCTTCGGCGCCGCGCCTGCTAGAGCGGGGGGTGGAGCTGCTGGCACCGCGAGAACACTAGGTGCGCTCGCGGTCGAACGACCAGAAGACACACTGGAGCTATTGGCACAGGGATACCACGCGGGCGGGGAGGAGCGATGCCTGGAACGCGATGGGGGTTCAGCCTGCCCCTGAGCGGCATCACGCTGGCGCAGCATCGGGACGTGCTGCGGGAGGCGGAGCGGCTGGGCTACACGGACGCCTGGAGCCTGGAGGTGGACGGCACGGACATCTTCACCCCCCTGGCCGTGGCCGCCTGCTGGACGGAACGGATGCGGCTGGGCACGGCCATCGCCAACACGTTCACACGCGGCCCGGCGACCCTGGCACAGAGCGCGCTGGCCATGGCCGAGGCGGCGCCCGGTCGCTTCGTGCTCGGCCTCGGCTCCTCCTCCGAGACGATCGTGCGTGACTGGAACGGCATGGCCTTCGAGCGGCCGCTCACCCGCACGCGTGAGGTGATGGAGCTGGTGCGAGAGGCGCTGAGCGGCGCCCGCGTGAGCTGGTCGCTCACCACGGTGCAGATGCACGGCTTTCGTCTGTCGCGGCCGGTGCCGGCGCCGGTGCCGATCTACCTGGCCGCGCTCCGCCCTGGCATGTTGCGCCTGGCCGGTGAGATCGCCGACGGCGTGATCATCAACTGGCTGGCGCCGCGGGACGTGCCCAACGTCGTGCGGGTGGTACGCGAGGCGGCGCGGGCGGCGGGCCGCGACCCGGCGTCGATCGAGGTGGTATGCCGCATCTTCGTCTGCCTGCACGAGGACTTGGACACGGCCCGCGCGTTGGCCCGCCGCCAGATCGCCGCCTACCTGAACGTGCCCGTGTACCGCAAGTTCCACGAGTGGCTGGGCAACGGACCGCTGCTCCAAAAGATGTGGGAGCGGTGGGACGCCGGTGACCGCCGCGGCGCCCTGGCCGCCATCCCCGATGAGGCGGTGGACGCCTTCTACGCCGTGGGCGACGCCGCCCGCTGCCGGGCGCAGGTGGAGGCGTACGTGGCGGCGGGGGTGGACACGCCGCTCTTGGCGTTTGCGCCCGCCGCTACCGACCTCGCCGGCCAGGCGGTCGAGTCCTGGGCCATGCTGCGCGCGCTGGCGCCGTCGGCCTGAGCAGCCTCAGTCCACTTCCCAGCAGGGCGGGCGATGGGCGGCGTAGTGCTCCACCACGCTCTCGTGCAGCCAGGCGGAGACGCGCTCATCCGCCAGCACCCGCCCCGGCAGGGCGCGGATCACCGCGGTGAGGGCGGCGCGCAGCCGCTCGAACTCCTTCTCCAGCTCCGCCGGCCCTCGACCGCGGTAGCGCGTGTCTGCGCCGTCGCCGCCGGCCGCGCCGTCTAGGGCGTAGTGATGCGGCACGTCCGCCCCACCCATGGCCGCCACCACCTGTAGCGTGCGCTCCCACCAGGCGCAGAGGTGGGCCAGCAGGCCGCTCAGGTGCGGAAAGCCCTGCAGGCGGGCGAAGGCGGCCTGCCGCGTAGGCGACAGGCGTCGCAGGTCGGCGAGGTACCGGCCCCAGCCCTCCTCCAGTGCCCGCAACAGGTCGGCGCGCTCCACCCGTTCGTCGGTCGCCGCTCTCACCGCTCTGCGCCTCCCGCCGCGGCCGGCCGCCGCTTCCGGTCGGCCGGCACCGACACCGCGCCGTGTGTGTCCGTGACCCGCGTGGCGGGCCGGCGCCGCAGGCGCGACCACCATCGGCGCGCCCTCAGGCCCGGCTCGGCCACGGCCCACCGCGCCTGCCGTTCCGCCCGGCGCAGCGCCAGCTCCCGCTCCACCCGCACGCACATCGCCCACGTCTCCAGCTCGGGCACCGGTCTGTCCTCCGTCACACCACACGCCACCAACGGTACGACCAGCGTAGCCGGGGCTGGTGACAGCGGTATGTCAGCGACGGAGCAGAGACGAATACATGTTCGCAATTTGCTGCGCCTCGGCGGCGAGGGCCCGGCGCACTTCGGGGGGCTCGAGCACCTCGGCGGCGGCGCCCCAGCGTAACAGCCAGGGCACGATGTCGGCCGGCTCGTCGACGGCGAACACCATCACCCCGTCCGGCTCCTCGGTGCGGAAGCCCCAGTGGCGCTCCTCGCGCACCCAGCGCAGGGCGCGCTGACGGAAGCGCACGCGCACCGTGAGGCGGGGTGCGGCCCGTGCCTGCCCGGACCAGCCATGCTGGGTGCGGTCCTCATCGCGCGCGAAGCGCTCGTCCAGCACGCGCAGGTGGTCGATGCGGTCTAGACGGAACTCACGCATATCGCGGCGCAGGCGGCACCAGGCCGAGAGGTGCCAGACGTTGCGGTAAAACTGGAGGAAGTACGGCTCCACGTCGCGCTCGAGCGCCGCCTCGTAGCGGGGGGAGTGGTAGCGCAGGCGCACCACGCGCCGTTCCAGGATCGCGTCCCGGAGCACGCTCAGTTTGTCGGCGACCTCCGGGGAGGCCCAGCCGCTGAAAACGCGCATGCTGCGGTACAGCTCCTGCACCCGCGCGCGGGAGGACGGGGGTAGCACCGCCTCCAGCTTGCGCAGGGCCATGCGCGCGGCCTCGCGGTAGGCGGCGTCCACGGCGAACCGCACGGCGTGGGCTCCCAGGATGAGCATAGCCGCCTCGTCCGGGGTGAAGGAAAGAGGCGGCAGGAAATAGCCCTCCATCAGGCGGTAGCCGCGGCCCGGTAGGGCGACGATGGGCACGCGCGCCTCGCAGAGGGCGGTGATGTCCCGGTAGATGGTGCGCTTGGAGACCTCGAAGGTGCGCGCCAGGTCCTCGGCACGGACGCTGCCGCGAGCCTGCAGCTCCAGCACGATGGCCAGCAGCCGGTCGGTGCGGTTCATGCCGGCCAGTATACACCGGGGCCGCACGTTTGTTCGCCGATCGTTGGGACAGGAACCGTGCCCAGCGCCGGTCGCTGGCGCTGGGCGCGGCATCACGCAAAACGCCTCGTGGACGGCCCGCGTCAGGAGGCCTGTTCGCCGGCGGCGGCCGGGGCCGGCTCGCATCCCTGCCGCTGCACCACCACTTCACAGGGAGAAGCGGGCATGATGTCCACGCTGCCGGCCTGGGCAAACGGCTGCATGAAGCGCGCCACGTTCTCCTGCGCCGGCGCGTCCAGGATCAGGTACAGCGTGTGCGCGCCGTCCACCACCGCCTCGCCGTGGATGTTCAGGCCGAAGCTCCGGGCGTTCTCAGGGGCGATGTGCCGAAGCAGCATCGCGCCCATCTGCGGATCGCGCGCCGGGCAGCGCTCCGCCTCGTGCTGATGTCGGACCACAAACAAGCTCATGTTCGGCGCTCCTGCTCGTACCGCGCGTGCGTGGCCTCGATCGTATCCCGACCGCAGCGATGGGTAAATACGGCCGCAGATCCCATCACCGCTCGGTCACCGTGCCCCGGCCCACCGGCGCGTCCGCCCGCCACACCGCCGGCCGATGCGTCGCCCAGAACGCCGCCGCGCCCAGGCCCAGCAGCAGCGCCCCGGCCGCGTAGGTCGGGCGCAGGCCCAGGTTGTCGGCCAGGCTGAGCGCCAGCAGCGGGCCGAGCGCCGCCCCCATGTCCGCCCAGTCCACGTAGGCGCTCATCACCTCGGCGCGGCGGCCGGCAGGGGCGAGATCGCCCGCGGCCGCATCCAGCGTTGCCCCCAGCCCGGAGGACGCCACGAACAGCAGCACGGCGGCGGCCACGGCCACGCCCAAAGCCGGCGCCAGGGCCAGGGCCAGCGTCACCACGGCCCCGATGAGCAGCCAGGCAATGGCCGCCCGTGTCCGCCCGATCCGGTCAGAGAGGGCGCCCAGCGGTGCGGCCAGGCCGATCTCGGCCAGCCAGCGCACGCCGATCAGCCACGAGGCAAGGGTGGCCACGCCCAGCGCCCCACCGGGCCCCAGGCGCTCGCCGAACGCCTGCCGCAAGAAGACGGCCAGCGTGGCCGTGACCACGCCGCGCGCGACGAAGGATAGCGCGAACGCCGACCACTTCACGGCTAGCAACCGGGCTCCAGGCGGTGCCGGCGCGGGATCGGTTTGGCGCGGCTCAGGAGTCGATGCCGATACGGGCTGGCCGCTTCTCTCCATCGGTCCGCGCCACAGGGCCAGGGGCAGAGCCAGGGCGGTACCGGCAGCCATCACCAGCACGGCCGGCCGGTAGCCGAACGCGTCGAATAGGGCGCCGCCGGCCATCACGGCCACAAAGCTGCCACCGCGTGAGATGGATTGGTACAGACCCATCAGCCGCCCGCGCGTGCGCGCGGTAGCCGTGGCCAACACGGTGATAAAGCAGCCCAGCCGCAGGGCTGAGTAAGAAAAGCCCCAGAGCAAGCGGGCGACCAGGAAGGGGAAGAAGGTGGGGGTGAGCGTGTACATCGCCGTGGTGAGCGCGGCCAGGACCGTAGCGCCGACAAACAGCGGGCCGGCGTTCATTCGCCGCAGCAGCCGGGCCGCGCCGGTGTTGGTCGCCATGCGCACGAAGCGGTTGGCGCTGAGCAGCACGCCCACCTGCACCCCGCTCAGCCCCAGCGCCGCCGCCTGCAACGGCAGCACCACATACAGCAGCGAGTCCCCCAGCAGCGCCAGGGCCATCACCAGCGACACGGTTACCACGCGGGTAGGCGCCACCGTCCCTCGGTCCGACCGCACGCCTCCCTCTCCGCCGGACGGGCTTCCTGCTATCATCCATCGCGACGCCATCGCTCGGCAAATGGAGCTTGCCATGATCACGTCCATCGCCGCTTTCCTTCGGTATGCGGACGCCGTGTTCCGGCGCACGGCGCGCGACGTGGCGGCCCTGCCGGAAGCGGCGGCGCGCTGGCACCCACCGGCGCGGGCGGGAGAGGCCGGCTGGGGCATGGGCCAGCTCGTGGGCCACATCGCCGGCGCGCGCCTGTACTTCGCCAGCGCCTATCGGGGCGAAGGCTGGCTCTTCCCCGAGCTACCGTTTCGGCCGGAGGCGCGGTCTGCCTGGGTGCCACACCTGGAGGCGGCTGCCGCCGAGTTCCGTCGCCGCCTGGAGGAGACGCCGGACGACTGGCTGGCGCGCCGCATCGCGCTGATCGACACGCCCGGCAGCGTGTCCGGCTGGCGGGTGCTCATGATGATGCTGGAGCACGAGGTGGCGCACCGTGCCCAGATCGACGCCTACGCCGGGCTGGAGGGGTGGCCGGTGCCGCCCATCTTTGGCCGCGCCTTCGAGGAGGTGATGGCGCTCCAGGCGCGCGAGCGCCGGCGTCATGCCCTGCCGGGGGAGGGCTAAGACGACGACCGGTGTCCTTATGTGACGGCCACACTATCGTCTCGGGAGGAGCGACGTGCAGATCGGTGTCCACCTGCCCCATGTCGGCCCGCAGGCCACCCGTGCCACCCTGATCGAGTTCGCGCAGCGGATGGAGGCGCTGGGCTACGACTCACTCTGGGTAAGCGACCACGTGGTCATCCCGCGCCAGTACGAGAGCCGCTACCCCTACCACCCCTCGGGCCGGCTGGCATGGATCGACCTTCCCATCCTGGAGCCGCTGTCCACGCTCCTGTTCGTGGCCGCCGTCACCGAGCGGGCCCGGCTGGGCACCACGGTGCTGGTGTTGCCCATGCGCAACCCGGTGCTGCACGCCAAGGTCATGGCCACGCTGGACTACCTCTCCGGGGGACGGTTCATCCTCGGCGTCGGCACCGGCTGGCTCAAGGAGGAGTTCGAGGCGCTGGCCATGCCGTTCGACCACCGCGGCGCGCGGATGGACGAGTACCTGCAGGTGATCAAGAACCTGTGGACGAAGGACGACCCCTCCTTCGAGGGCCGCTACTACCGCCTGGGCAACGTCGCCTCCTACCCACGGCCCGCGCAGCAGCCGCACCCGCCGATCTGGATCGGCGGCAACACCGAGCCGGCCCTGCGCCGCGCCGCCCGACTGGGCGAAGCATGGCACGGGGCCGGGTCGACGCCGGAGGAGGTGGCGGCGGCCGCGGCGAAGCTGCGCGCCTACGCCCGCGAGGCCGGTCGGGCGCCGGAGGCGGTGGCGGTGACGGTGCGCACCGGCCTGCGCGCCGACGACGACCCGGACGTCGTGCTGGAGCGGTTGCACCAGTATAAGCAGGCCGGTGTCAGTCATTTGTGCCTGGAAACCAGCTTCCGCGACCCGGCCCGCGCTTACGCGGCGCTCGAGCGCTTCGCCCGCCAGGTACGGCCCAGGCTGTAGCCGGCCGGGCGAGCGCGGCTCGCATGGGCCACGGGCGCTGGGCAACGTCGCGCCAACCGCACTGCCCGACCGCAGATCGCGCCGAGCGTCCGGCCGGCGGGGCCAGGGCCGACCTCGGCCCGCCGGGGCGGGCAGCGCTGCTGGCCGCACCAGCGTCGACCTGACCTACGGCCTGCGCGGTCACAACAGCAAGGTCTACCTCCTTGACGCGCCGGCCGAGGTGTTGCTTCTTCTTGGCCGGGGCCGGCCCTCATGCCGCGATACGCCGGTCATCACGCCCGCCGACCCTTCAGCCCGCGGAGAACCGCCCGATACCTACGGTAGTTGGGGCGTTGACATCGGGGCGAGACGGGAGATGTCCAGCAGAGACGTGACGGTGCAGGGCCGCGCGCAGTACGGGTCGGCCGTGCCCACCGGTGCGGTGCGGTTGGCGAGCGTGACGCTAGGCGCGCCGCTCGTCCTGTTCCTGCTCCTGCGCCTGACCCCCGCGCTGGACCGCCCCTCCCCCTCGCCGATGGGACATTTCGTGATCGTCACGGCGGTGTCGGCGCTGGCCCTAGTGCTGGCCGCGGCCGTGGCCTGGGCGGTGCGCTCCCTGCCGGACGCGCGCACGTTCTTCCTGGCCATGGGCTTCCTCACCATGAGCGGCGTGTTCCTGGCCCACGCCCTCGGCACCATGCCCCGGTCCCAGGCCGCACCCGCGCCCACCGTCGCCTCCATCCCGGATGAGCCGTACGCAGCCGCGAACGAGTACGGCGAGTACGGCCCGACCATGGCAGCGGCAGCGCCCGCTGGCGTGCACGCCCATGGAGCACCGTCCGCCGGCGCGGCGGCCCGCCTGCAAGTAGCCGGTCTGTCCGCCTATTTCAGCCTGCTGCTCAGCGCCTTGTGCTTTGCCCTGGCCAGTGCCGACCTTCCCCGCCGCCTGGCCGACGGCATCGTCCACCGCTGGACGCTGCTCGCCCTGGTCGTCGCCGCGCTGCTGGCCCTGTATGGGTTGACGGCGCTCTTCACCCCCGTGGCGGTGCTGCGGCTGCCCATCGCCCATTGGCCGCCGTATGCCATCGCCGCCCTCACCTGGCTGTGCCTGGCCTTCGCCGCCTGGCGGTTCGCGCACGCCTACCGGCTCACCGCCCTGCCCCTGCAGGGGACCATGGCCCTGGGCATGGGCCTGCTGGCCGAGGCGCAGCTCTTTATGGTGGAGGGCCGTCTGTGGGCGCCGAGCTGGTGGGAGTACCACGTGGTGATGTTTCTCGGCTTCCTGGCGCCGGTGCTCGCCCTCCTCCGGCAGTACCGCGCCGCCGGCGACCTGGCCGTGCTGGTGGAAGGCCTGTTTTTGCGGCACACCGTGCGCGGCCTGCAGGCGGGCGATCCGCACGCCCTTACCGCCCTGGCCGCCGCCGTGGCCGCCAAGGACAGCGAGACCGGCGCGCACACCGAGCGGGTGGGCGAGCTGGCCGTGCGCATCGCCCGGCGGGTGGGCCTGCCGGAGGAGCGCATGGAGGTGCTGCGCTGGGCCGGGCGATTGCACGACCTGGGCAAGATCGGCGTCCCCAACCGCATCCTGGGCAAGCCCGGCCCCCTCACGCCGGCCGAGTTCGACGTGATGAAGCAGCATCCCGTGCGCGGCTGGCGCGTCGCCGTCCGCGCCGGTGTGCTGGCCCAGGCCGCGCCTATCATCCGCGCCCACCACGAGCGGCTGGACGGCTCCGGCTATCCGGACGGCCTCCGCGGTGAGGCTATCCCCCTGGAGGCGCGCATCGTCGCCGTGGCCGACGTGTGGGACGCCCTCACATCAGACCGCCCCTACCGCAAGGCGATGCCGCTCGCGCAGGCGGTGGCCGTCGTCCAGGCCGAGGCCGGCAGCCGCCTGGACCCGCGCTGTGTGGACGCCCTGCTGGCCGAGCTCGGCCTGCGCGCGGCGCAGGTGGCCTGAGCGGCCCACCCCGGCTCACGTTCGCGCCGGCCCGGAGGCGGCCATACGCTCCGCCTCCTTGCGCACGATCGGCGCCACCTTCTCAATGAAGAGCTGCAGGCCGGCGTAGTCGTAGGGCACACGCGCCCCCACCAGGAAATCACCCACGCCCAGGGCCACATAGCGCAGGATCTGCTCGGCCGCCTGCTCCGGCGTGCCCACCACCGCCTGCCGCCGCAACGCCTCTGGCGTCAGCCCTCGCGCCTGGGCGATGCGCTCCGTGCGCTCGCGCACCTCCGCCTCCGTCTCGCCGATGAGGGCCTGGATCACCAGCGACTTGCGGATGTCGCGCGGGTCGCGGCCCACGGCGCGGCAGTGCTCGGCCAGGACGTCGAGCTTGTGCCGGTACTGCTCCTCCGGCATCAGGAAGGTGTTCCAGCCGTCGGCCGACTCGGCCACCACCCGCAGGGTGAGCCGCTCGCCCTGGCCGCCCACCCACAGCGGCAGGGGGCGCTGTACCGGTTTGGGCTCGCACAGGGCGTCGGTGATCGTGTAGTAGCGGCCGGCGAAGCTGGCCCGGTGCTCCGTCCACAGCAGCTTGATCACCTTCGCCGCCTCGCCCAGCATGCGGATGCGGCGGCCGGTGGTGTGGTACGGGATGCCGTACTCCCGGTGCTCCATCTCCCACCAGCCGGCGCCGATGCCCAGCTCCAGCCGCCCGTTGGAGATGTGATCGATGGTCACGGCCATGTTGGCCACCACGGCCGGATGGCGGTAGGTGTTGCCCACGACGAGGATGCCGCAGCGGAGGCGGCGGGTTTGGGCCGCCAGGCCCGCCAGGAGCGTCAGCCCCTCAAAGCACGGCCCCTCCGGGTCGGTCTGGATGGGGATGAAGTGGTCGAACACCGAGGCCCAGTCGTAGCCCATGGCCTCGATCTGCTGCCACAGGTTGCGGTACTCGGCGTAGGTGACGTGCTGCGGCCCGGCATGCACACCGAACCGGATCTGGCCGTCGAAGATCTGGGGCACGGTTGACCTCCTTGCAGGGCGTGACGCCCCGGCAAGCCGGGGAGCATGCCCCATTATGCCACGTGCCGCCGCTTCCCTCCGGCCGGGGCCACCCGGACAATAGGAGCGTTGGGAGGCCAGCATGCGCAACCAGGTACACCTCCGCCTGCAGATCTCGGCCCAGTCGGCCGAGAAGCAGGCGCCGGAGGAGCGGGTCCGCAACTGGGAAGAGGTCTATCAAGGGTTCGACCTGGAGCGGGCGCGGATCGAGGCCGCCCGCTGCATCCACTGCCCCACCACGCCGTGCGTGGCCGCCTGCCCCGTGCACAACGATATCCCCACCGCCCTCGGCCTACTGGAACGGGGCGACGTGCTCGGCGCCGCCGCCGTCTTCCGCCAAACGAGCACCATGCCGGAGATGTGCGGGCGGCTGTGCCCCCAGGAGCGGCTGTGCGAGGGCGACTGCCCCGTCGGCTTCGCCATCCGGCCGGACGGCCGCCAGGAGCCGCCGGTGAGCATCGGCAAGCTGGAGGCGTTCGTGGCCGACCAGCAGCGCGCTCGCCTGGGCGGTTTTCCCCTGCCGGAGACCCCGGCCCCGCCTACCGGCCGCCGCGTGGCGGTGGTGGGCTCCGGGCCGTCCGGGCTCACCGTGGCCGAGCTGCTGGCCCTGCGCGGGCACACCGTCACCGTCTACGAGCAACGGCATGAGCCGGGCGGCGCGCTGGCGCACGGTATCCCTCCCTTCAAGCTGGCGCGCGAGATTTTGCGCCAGAAGCTGCGCCACCTCACCCTGCTGGGCGTCGACTTCATCTGCAACACGCGCGTGGGCCGCGACGTGACCATCGACGAGCTGCTGCGCGAGCACGACGCCGTCTACCTGGGCATCGGCGCCGGGATGGACGCCCCCGCCCGCCTGCCGGGCGAGACGGAGCTGCAGGGCATCGTGCCGGTGACGGAGTTCCTCCTGCGCGCCAACGCCGGCGTCGGCCACCTGCTGGCCACGTACCACCCGCACCGCCCACCGCACGCTGTGGTGCCGGCCGCCCGCGGCCCGCGCGTGGTGGTGCTGGGCGGCTCGGACGCGGCCATGGACGCCATGCGCGCCGCCCTCCGCCTGGGCGCCGCCTCCGTCACTTGCCTGTTCGAGGGCACGGCCGAGGAGCTGCACGGTCGGCGCGAGGAGCACGAGCACGCGCGCGAGGAGGGGGTCACCTTCCGCTACCGCGTGCGCGCCGTGGCCTTCGAGGGCGACGCCCGCGGCCGGGTGACGGGCGTGCGCTGCCGCCGCCTGGGCTGGGACGAGGCCGAGCGGCGGGGGCCGCAGCGCGCCTTCGGCATGGGCGAGGGCGAGTTCGTGGTCCCGGCCGACCTGGTCATCGTGGCCCTGGGCTACGTGCCCGACCCGCTCCTCACCGACCCGCGCACCGGTCTCCAGACCGGCCCCGACGGCCGCCTGCTGGTGGATCCGCAGACCGGGCACACCTCTCGCCCCGGCGTGTTCGCCGGCGGCGACGGCGTGCACGGCCCCGACCTGGTGGTGACGGCCATCGCCGCCGGCCGGCGCACCGCCGCCGCCATCGACGCCTACCTCCGCTCCCTGGACGACGGCCACGCGGCCGTGAACGCCCCTCAGCTCGCGCCGCCGGGTCGGCAGCCGCGCCGACGGGGCCGACGCTGGTGGTTCGGGCGATAGCGACCGGTGCCCCACGTCTGTGTGACGGCGATCACCGACGCCGCCCGGCACGCGGGGATACCCTGTGCCGGAGAGCGCCGGGAGGGGGGCGATGCGCAGGCCGCGGTGGAGCACCGGCGCGCCGATCACGGCTGTGACGCTGCTATTGGTAGCAGGGCTGCTCACCGCGGCGTGCGAGCGCGGCGGGCCGCCGCTGGGGCGGGAGACGACGCCCCCCGCGCCCGTCGTGCCCACCCCCATCGCCGGCGCGGCCAAGGACCTGTTCCCCTTCTCTACTGGCGGCTGGCGGACCGACTTCTCCCGGCACAGGGTGCCGCTCTCTGAGATCCTGCCGGGCGGCCCGCCGCGCGACGGCATCCCGCCGATAGACGCGCCCAAATTCCTGCCCGTGGCCGCTGGCGACGGGTTCCTGCGCGATACCGAGCCGGTGATCGCGTTGGTGCTCAACGGTGACGCGCGGGCCTACCCCGTCCGCATCCTCATCTGGCACGAGATCGTGAATGACACCGTGGGCGGTATGCCGGTGGCGGTCACCTTCTGTCCCCTGTGCAACATCGCCATCGTGTTCGACCGCCGTGTGGAGGGACAAGTGCTCGATTTCGGCACCACCGGTAACCTGCGGCACTCCGATCTGGTGATGTGGGACCGACAAACGGAGTCCTGGTGGCAACAGGCCACCGGCGAAGCGATCGTCGGGGCGCTCACCGGCAAGCGGTTGGCGTTTCTGCCGGCGGCCATTGTCGCCTGGCGCGATTTCAAGGCGGCCTACCCGCGGGGCGCGGTGCTCTCACAGGAGACCGGACACGAGCGGCCCTATGGGATCAACCCGTACGTGGGATACGACGAGGCCGACCAGCCGCCGTTTCTGTTCAAGGGTTCACCGGATGGACGGCTATTACCCAAGGAGCGCGTAGTCACGGTCTCGCTCAACGGCGAAGACGTGGCCTACCCCTTCAGCGTGCTCCAGCGCCTGCGCGTCGTGAACGACACCGTGGGTGGCACACCGATCGTGGTGGTATGGCAGCCCGGCACGGCCTCCCCGCTGGACGCGGAGGTGCTGCGCGAGTCGAAGGACGTCGGCGCCGCCGCGGCCTACCACGCCGTCCTGGACGGTCGCCGGCTCACCTTCCGCGCCGAGGCGGAGGGCTTCGTGGACGCGGAGACCGCCAGCCGCTGGACGCTGCTCGGTCAGGCCGTCGCCGGGCCGCTGGCCGGTCGGCAGCTTGAACCGGTGGTGCACGGGAACCATTTCTGGTTCTCCTGGGCCGTGTTCAAACCCCACACCCGCATCTACCGCGCGCCCTGAACCTTCCCCTTTCGCGCCCGCGCCCCCACAGCACCCCTCAAAAAACTCTGGCAAATTCGAATCTAGTAGAGTAGAATTCGGGCGTGACGAGCAATCGCGCCCCGCTGCAACCCAACGCCGTGATCGCCGTGGACGTGGCGGTGTTCACGGTGCGCAAGACGCCGGACATCCAGGACGCCTGGCAGATCCTGCTGGTGCGCCGCGAGGAGCCGGCGTTCGCCGGCAAGTGGTCGCTGCCGGGCGTGCTGGTCCGCGCCGAGGAGACGTTCGACGCCGCCGCCCGCCGCGCCCTGCAGACCAAGGCCGGCCTGGATGCGCGCGACTGGTACATCGAGCAGCTCGGCACGTTCGGCGATCCGGGCCGGGACACGCGCGGGCGTGTGGTGTCGGTGGCGCACGTGGCGCTGGTGCGCAGCGACGACCTGCAGCTGGTCCCCGGCGCCGGCATCGCCTCCATCGACTGGCTGCCGGTGCGGCGGGTCGAGGCCGAGGCCCTGGCCTTCGACCACGCCGATATGCTGCGCGTGGCCATCAACCGCATCCAATCCAAGCTGCGCTACTCCTGGATCGCCTTCCAGCTCCTGCCGGAGACGTTCACCCTGCCGGAGCTGCGCGCCGTCTACGCCGCCATCCTGGACCCCTCGCTGCTGCGGCTCAACACCAGCAACTTCAAGAAGGCGTTCGCGGCCCTGTTCGCCACCGGCGCCTTAGTCCCTGTCGGCCAGCGCGCCGCCGCCGGGCGGGTAGGCCGCCCCGGTGACCTGTACCGCTTCCGCGGCCCGCTGCTCGGCACCTGGGAGCGGGAGCTGCCCTGGGATACCAAGAAATGCAACGGCCTTGACCCTGTCGATTGAGCACACCGGCGCCCCCGTCCGCCGGCCTAGGACAACCGCTATGCAACAACAACGTCTGACGGGTGACCTGATCGTGGTCGGCTCCGGCGTGGCCGGGCTCTCCGCCGCCCTGGCCGCGGCCGAGGCCGGTGCGCGCGTTCACCTCCTTACCGCCGGGCCGGTCATGGCCGGCTCCTCGCCCCGCGCTCAGGGCGGGGTGGCCGCCGCCGTGGGCGCGGACGATTCCCCCGCCCTGCACGCGCGCGACACGCTGGCCGTGGGCGCCGGCTTGAACGACCCACGCGCCGTCGGCGTGCTGGTGGAAGAGGGGCGCTCCGTGGTCCGCCGCCTGCTCGCCGACGGCGTGCCCTTCGACGGCGGCGCCCTGCACCCGGAGCTGGGCCTGGAGGCCGGCCACGCCCGCCGGCGCATCCTGCACGCGGGCGGCGGTGCCACCGGGCAGGCGCTCACCGCCGCCCTGGTGGCCCGCGCCGTGGAGCACCTCAACGTCTCTGTGCACGCCCACACGCCGGCCGAGGAGCTGCTGCTTCGCGACGGTCGCGTGGTGGGCGTGCGCTCCGGTCGGCGCCGCTTTGAGGGCCGTGCCGTGGTGCTGGCCACCGGCGGCTACGCCGCGCTGTGGGGCCGCACCACCAACGGGCCGGAGAGTCGCGGCTCCGGCCTGGCGCTGGCGTGGGCGGCCGGCGCCAGCCTGGCCGACCTGGAGTTCGTCCAATTCCACCCCACGGCCCTGGCCCTACCCGGCCGCCCCGCGTTTCTGCTCACCGAGGCGCTCCGCGGCGAGGGGGCGCAGGTTGTGGACGCCACGGGCCAGCCCGTCGTCGACCCGCTCCTGCCGCGCGACCGCCTGGCGCGCGCCCTGGCCCGCCGCCTACGCGAGCACGGCCCCGTGTTCCTGTCCCTGCGCCACCTGGACCCGGCCTTCGTGCGCGCCCGCTTCCCCAACATCGCCGCCCAGCTCGCGGCATGGGGCCTAGACCTGGCCCGCGACTCCCTGCCCATCGCCCCGGCGGCCCACTACTGCATGGGCGGCGTGCGGACGGACACGGACGGCCGCACGGACGTGCCCGGCCTGTACGCTGCCGGTGAGGTGGCCTGCACCGGCGCCCAGGGCGCCAACCGCCTGGCCTCCAACTCCCTGCTGGAGTGTCTGGTGTTCGGCGCCCGCGCCGCCCGCGCCGCCCTGCGCGACCCCGCCGACCGTGCCGCTGTCTGGCATACCGTTCCCCTGCCCATCGACGCGGGCACCGTGGTGACCGCTTCCGCCCCGGACGACGACGCGCTATCACTTGGCGAGCGCCTAGACCGCGACCTGAGCGTGGAGCGCGACGGGCCACGCCTGGCCCGCCTCGTGGCCGACCTCGGCGCCCGCCCCGGGCACGACGCCTGGCTGGCCGGGCTGGTGGCGCGGGCGGCGCTGCTGCGGACTGAAACCCGCGGCGCGCACTACCGCACCGACGCGCCCGAGACGAAACCCACCTGGCGCGGCCGCATCCATTGGCGGCGCGGCGTCGAGCCCCGCTTCGAGGAGGTGACGGCATGAACCCTGCCCGCCCCCCCGGCTCCACCGCGCCGCCCCTGACCCGCACCGAGGCGCCCCCGCGGAGCGCCGTCGAGCCGATCGTCCGCCTGGCCCTGGCCGAGGACATCGGCCGCGGCGACCTCACCACCGCCGCCACCGTGCCGCCGGGAGCCACGGCCCGGGCAGAGATCGTGCAGAAGGCGCCGGGCGTGCTGTGCGGCCTACCGGTGGTGGAGACCGTGTTCGCCCTGCTCGACCCGCGCGTGCGCCTCACCCCCCTGGCCGAGGAGGGCTCCTGGGGCGAGCGGCGGGTGGTGGCGACGCTGGCGGGGCCGGCGGCTGCCATCCTCACCGGCGAGCGCACCGCCCTCAACTTCCTGCAACGGCTGTCCGCCGTGGCCACCATGGCCCGCCGCGCGGCCGAGATCGTGGCCGGCACCGGCGCCGTGGTGCTGGACACGCGCAAGACCACGCCGGGGATGCGCGTGCTGGAGAAGTACGCCGTGCGCGTGGGCGGCTGCCACAACCACCGCGCCGGCCTGGATGACGGCATCCTCATCAAGGACAACCACATCCGCGCCGCCGGCGGCATCACGGCGGCGGTAACGGCCGCGCGCCGGCGCGCCGCCCCCGGGATGCGGGTGGAGGTGGAGGTCACTACCCTGGCCGAGCTGGACGAGGCCCTGACCGCCGGGGTAGACCTCGTTTTGCTCGACAACTTCGACGTTGACGGCCTGCGCGCAGCGGTGACACATGCCGCCGGCCGCGCCCGTCTGGAGGCCAGCGGCGGCATCACCCTCGCCAACCTGGCGGCCGTCGCGGCTACCGGGGTGGACTACATCTCGCTGGGCGCGCTCACCCACTCCGCCGGCGCGCTCGACTTCTCCGTGGAGGTGATCCCGTGACCGCCCTCACCGTGCTCAACGGCGCCGCGTACCCACCCGAGGTGCGCGCCCTGCAAGAGGAGGTGCGCCAGCTAGCCCGGCAGCGCAACGCCGTGATCCTCGCGCACAACTACCAGGTGCCCGAGGTCCAGGACGTGGCGGACTTCGTGGGTGACTCGCTTGGCCTGGCTATGGAGGCGGCCCGCACCGACGCCGAGGTGATCGCCATGTGCGGCGTGTACTTCATGGCCGAGACGGCCAAGATCTTGAACCCCACCCGCACGGTGCTCATCCCAGACGAGACGGCCGGCTGCTCCTTGGCGGACTCCATCACCCTGGAGCAGCTGCGGGCGTGGAAGGCAGAGCACCCCGACGCGGTGGTGGTGAGTTACGTCAATACGACCGCGGCCATCAAGGCCGAGTCCGACTACTGCTGCACCTCCGGCAACGCCGAGGCGGTGATCCGCGCGGTGCCCGCGGACCGCGAGATCCTGTTCCTGCCCGACATGTTCCTGGGCGACTGGCTCAAGCGGCGTACGGGCCGGGCGAACATGCGCGTGTGGATGGGCGAGTGCCACGTACACGCCGGTATCCGCCCGGACGAGGTGGCGGCCAAGCAGGCCCAATACGCGGGCGCGGACCTGCTCATCCACCCCGAGTGCGGCTGCGCCAGCGCCTGCGTGTGGGGTAAGGACCAGGGCATGATGGCGCCCAACACCTACGTGCTCTCCACGGAGGGCATGGTGCGCCACGCCGCCGCCTCGCCCAACGACACGTTCATCGTCGCCACGGAGACGGGCATCCTGCATCGCCTGCACAAGGAGATGCCGGGCAAGCGCTTCATCGCCGCCGATGACGCCGCCGTCTGCCGCTACATGAAGCAGATCACGCTGGCGAAGCTGCGCGACACGCTGCGCGACCTCGCGCCGCGGGTGGAGGTGGCGCCGGAGGTGGCAGCCCGGGCACGTCAGGCCATTGAGCGGATGCTGGCCATCAGGTAGAAATTGCCACCGCGGTGGCGATGGAGGATGATGCGAGGTAGCGTGATCCACACGGCGTGCTGAATCACACGGGCCCGGGGCGGCATCGCCCCGGGCCCCTCGGCCCAGAGCGAACGGCAGCGACTCAGCGCCGGTCGCGCGATCCCGCCGCGACCACGGCGGACAGTTCGGCGGTGAGCACCTGCCGGTAGACGCGCTCGTAGCGGTCGGCCATCGCCGCCGCCGAGAAGCGGGTCTCCGCCGCCCGCCGACAGGCGCGCCGGTCGATATCGCCCAGACGGTCCAGCGCCCGGACCATGGCCGCTTCATCCTCGACCACAAACCCGGTCACGCCGTGCTCCACCACCTCCGGCACCGAGCCGGCGCGCAGCGCGACCACCGGTGTGCCGCAGGCCAGCGCCTCCACCATCACCAGGCCAAACGGCTCCGGCCAGCGGATGGGGAAGAGCAACGCCGCCGCCCCGCCCAGGAACGCGGACTTGGCGTCGTCGCCCACCTCACCGATGTACTCGATCCCCGGCAACTTGAGCAGCGGCTCGATCACCTCCCGGTAGTAGCGCCAGTCGCGCTGCGCCTCCGGGTCCGGGATGTTGAGGGGCATGCGCGCCGCGATCTTGAGCCGCATCCCCGCCCGGCGCGCCACCTCAATGGCCGTGTCCAGCCCCTTTTCCGGTGCGATGCGGCCGAGAAAGGCGAGATACTCGCCGGGACGGGGCTGGAAGGTGAACGGCTGCAGATCGATGCCGTGGTGCACCGTGGCCAGCCAGTTGGCGTGAGGCAGCGGCGCTCGCTGTGCATCGCTGATCGACACCAGCGGCAGGTCGTTGAAGTGGGCGAACAGCGGCGCCAGCTCCGGGATGTCGAGCCGGCCGTGCAGGGTGGTCACGGTCGGCGTCGGAGAGACGCGCGCCCGCGGGAAGGCGAGAAAGCCCACGTGGTTATGGATGACGTCGAACTCCTCGGCCCGGCTGTAAACTTGGTCGATGGCCATCATCAGAAAAGGCAGGGCATCCGTGTAGCGCGGGTGTCGCCAGACGGGGATATCCACAATCGGCGCCAGGCGGGCGCTGGTGTGCGAGTCCGCGCTGGCAAACAACGTCACTTCGTGCCCGCGTCGCACGAGCTCCTCGGTCAGCACGGCGATCACGCGCTCCGTGCCGCCATAGCGCTCCGGTGGCACCCGCTCCACCGGCGGTGCTACCTGGGCGATGCGGAGTGGTCGCTCCACAGCGCCGCGGCCGTTGCTGTACCTGGTGTGGGGCGCGGGTACCGCACCCTGCACGATGTCCTTCGGTAATGACGTCGGCATAGTCCACTTCCTCACATCGAGAGTGATCGTCGTGTGCTCGCCATGCCCGCGCTGCTGCCCCGCGGTTCGGAACGGCGGGCACACACAAAACGCCGGTTAGGCCAAACTCGATGAGCGTCTGGACAGGCAGGCCTCTGCCGACTGAGGGCGGGGCGGCATCCGAGGGCGTTTGTCTCAGCATACCGGATCGGCGCGCGGCGCAACAGCCGCTGATCATAACGAAATCGTATCCAGCTTGGCGGGCCGACCGCTCCCGCGTGGACACCGGTTTACACTGAAAGTGCCCCGCCTGGATCCCCAACGCGGAGAACGAGGGATGAGATCGGCCCAGGAACCCGAACGGCAGCAACCCGATGACGAGGCCCGACGCGAGAGCGGCAACCCGGGGGGCGGTGCCGGCCGCATCGATGTGCCCGGCCGCACCGGGGTGTACCCCGTCTCTGGTCCGGAGTGGCCCAGCGGGCCGGCGGAGTTTCGCGGCATGGCTTCCTGGGGCCAGGGCGAGCGCGGCGCCGCCGGGTACGAGGATCATGGCGAATCGGAGCTGTATCTGACCCCGGAGGGAATCCTGCTCGGCGGCGGACCGGTCGAGCCGGTCGCCGAGACGGAGCAGGCGCCCGCTTCACCGGACGCACCGCCCCAGCCAACCGAGCGCGCCTGAGCCGGGCGGCCCGGCAGAGCGCCCGGAGAAAGGCGGCCCTGCCGGGCCGTCGTGGGGTCGTCACCCTATCTGCGCGCTTGCCGCGGCCGGCCCCGCCCGATCGCTCGACCGGTACGCGCAGGCGCGCGCATCGTCCGGGACCGTGGCGGACCCGCCCTCACCCCCAGTCCCTCTCCCACGTGCGGGAGAGGGGTGGCCAAAGGCCGGGGTGAGGGCCAGAGGGGCAGGAACGGCACCGGCCCGAGCGCGGCGCTGGATCCCCCCCGCGGACCACGCCGCGGCAAGCCGGGTCGACGCGCCTCCCGGCGCCGCCGCGAGTACGTGCCGCGAGCGCCGGTCCCCGGCGACGCCGGACGCCGCCGGGGGCTGGGATCAGCCGCAGCCAGCACCTCGGACAGCGCCCGCCGCAACTCCGGGCTTAAGCGTCGGGCAGCACCGCGGCGACGGGCGTGGCAGCGGAAGCACACGCAGCGGTTGGGTGGTAGCGCCACGGTGACGTCATCAAGTGGTGTTGGTCGCAGGCAGAACGTGCAGGTGAACATTCTTTCGCCTCCCAGAGCGGCGGTCCGGGGAAGCCTCTCCGCGCCGAGCGCATCGCCGCAACACGTCACACCGACCCCATGCCCGCTGGGGTACGGGCGACCGGCGACACGCGGGTGATCGAGAAAGACCGATGGACAGGCTCCCCTCTCTTGCCGTAGCGCGCCGCGCGCACGGGTGTCAAGCAGACGCGCTCCCCGCGGCCACCCCGCTTGACGCGCGCGCGGCCGCCGGGACGACAATGAGGTGGGAGGGTGGTGCGGTCAGCCGACCAAGGGGAGGGATTGTCATGGCAGATGAAGTCCGGCGCGCAGCACCGCTGACGAGTGCCGGTCGCGCTCGTCTGTTGGCAGAGCTGAACCAGTTGCGGAACGAGCGCGAGCCGCGCCTGACGGCGCAGCTCCGCGAGGCGCGCGAGCAGGGCGACGCCTGGGAAGAGAGCAGTTATTACCTCGCCTTGCAGGAGGAGCTGGCGCGGGTGCAGGCCCGTATCCACGAGCTGGAGGCGGCCCTTGCCGCTCGTCCCGAGGAGGTCGCCCCGCAGCCGGATACCACGGTCAGACTGGGCAGCCGGGTCACCGTCCGGGATGAGCGAGGGCGCGAACAGACGTTCGTGATCGTGAGCCCGCTGGAGGCCGACGCGAGCCGGGGTCATATCTCCGCCTCGTCACCGATCGGTGCCGGATTGCTCGGCCACGCCGTGGGCGACGTGGTCACCATCAAGGTGCCGGCAGGCCAGCGCACGTTGACCATCCTTAAAGTGGAATAACCCGCGTTGCCCCCGTTCCAGCCCGTGGGCGGGTGCGGGCATCGCCGCACGGAGTCCGTACCCGCCCGCTCCCCCTCGTCAGGCGGGCGTCCGCTTCCTCTGCTCGCTCTTCAACCGTGCGCGGGCCATGCGCCCCTCCAGCCGCGTGAGCCGCTTCGTGAGCGCCTCTCGCTCCGCCGCCAGCCCACGGAACCCGATGCGCGCGTGATGGCCTTCGAGCAGCAGCAGAGCCCGTTCCGTCAGGGCACGGGCCGCGGCCAGGTCGCCCGTGACGCGCTCGTGGTACTTGGCCAGCTCCACGAGCGGGTAGAGCAGGCGGTTGTCCGGCCGCGCCGCCACTTCCTGCCAGAGCGCCGCCGCCTCGCGCCAGCGCCCCAGTCGCTTGAGCAGCAGGGAAAGGCGCTGCTCGCACTCCTGCCGCTCCACCGGTCGCAGCTCCTGCGCCAGCGCCTGGCGGTAGTGCATGATCGCCTCCTCGGAGCGCCCCTCGGCCTCGCACACCCGGCCGAGCGCCAGCCGGTCGGCGCCGGTGAGACGGGCCTCGCCGGCCAGCACAGACGCCAGGTGCGCGGTGAGCGCCACGAGCGACAACACGTCGGTGGCGTTGTGCTCGAACACCGGCAAAAGGGCGCGGAAGCGCCGCGTGCGCATGTACCGGAAGTACAGAGCGGGCACCTCCCAGCCGGGCACGTCGTCCACCCGCGTGAGGCCAAGCAGATGCTGCTCCAGCTCCGTCAGGCGGCAGGAGGCGAGGCGGTCGCCGTACAGGCGGCGGGCTGGGTGCAGGAGGTCCAGATGGGGTAGGGCCGCGAGGTCGCGCGGCATCCGCGCCAGCACCAGGCGTGCCTCCAAAAGCGGCAGGTCGAAGGCCTTCCCGTTGAAGGAGACGACGGCCTGAAAGCCGTCCAGGTAGTCGGCCAGGGCGCGCAGCATGGCGCGCTCCTGCTCGACGGTGGGCAGGAAGTACTGGCGCAGACGGAAGTGGCCGTCTAGAAAGTGACCGATACCCACGAGAAAAGCGATCGTGCCCGTGCCCCCCGCCAGCCCGGTGGTCTCCGTGTCGAGGAACACCACGCGGCGGGGATCGGCCTCGGCCAGGGCGGGCGTCCGACCGATACGCGCCCATAGCGTGGGCGGCATTTGGAGCACCTGCCCCAGCGGCAGGCGGCCGTGCCGATGCTCCAGCGCAAATCGCCGCTCGACCACGAACACGCGGCCGACCGGCGTGTCCTGCCAGAAGCCGGGCAGGACGTGGTGGACCTCCTCCTCGCCGGTCGGCCGGTCTACCTCCACCCCGGCCTGCGGCCATCGGCCCTCACCCCCAGCCCCTCTCCCGCAAGCGGGAGAGGGGTGGCCGAGCGGAGCGAGGCCGGGGTGAGGGCGTGGCGGTCCCGCGCCCAAGGCTTCGCGCAGGCGTGCGCGCAGGTGCTCCGGGTGCTGCATCATCGTCACGTACTGTCCTCTGACCGGCGATCCGGCCCCCGCCGGCCCTGGGCGCGGTGCCGCGCCTGCCGCGTCGTCGCTCCGCCGCATCGCGTCACACCAGCCGGTGGTAGCGCAGGGCACCGTCGGCGTAGTCCCGCTCCAGGAGCGATGCCTGGAGCATGGCGTAGCGGCGCGGCAATTTGGCGCGGTCCACGCCGGTAAACGGGTTGACCGTCAGACGATAGGGGGGCTCATACAGTAACCGGTCATCGGAGAGGCCGGTGCCCAGCGCCAGGCGTAGCGGGTACGGCAGGAGGCCGCTGGCGTTGAGGGCGAGTCGCGCGACGTCCACGTAGGCATGCGCATAGGCCACCGATCGTTCGCGGAACACCTCCGGCACGGCATCGCCCTGGTGGAGGACGAGGATGCCGCCGGAGCCGACGTTGAAGTGCACGGAGATGACGTGGACGGCCACCGCGCGGTCCGGGTGCTGTCGGTTCCAGGCGTCCGCTTCGTAGGCCAGCATGGAGGCGCGCGCATTGCGGATCACCAGCGCGGTGGCGCCGTGCCGCTCATACCGCGCTGGCAGGCCGAAATCGTCGCCGATGGCGTCGTTGAAGATTCGGCGGATAGTGATCGAAGCATACGCGGGCTCCGCCGCCACTGCTTCCACCGCCTCCACCACGCGGCGGGTGTGGTAGTACTCGGTGCCGTTGGCGCCGGGGTCGAAGTACACGCCGCGCAGACCGCCGTGGCCGGCGTCCAAGGCGAGCAACACCGGCGTCCCCCCGTACACCGCAAGCAAGGTGTCCAGCAGGCGCCGCGCGATCAGCCCATATAGCGTCGCCACCGCGGCCTCGCCGCGCCGCGCGGCCACCGCGTCCAGCACGTCGGTGTCCATCGTCTCGAGGATGTTGGCCGCGGAGAAGCCCATGATGCTGTCCAGGTTGGCACCGGGATAGCGCGGGTGGCGTCCCGCCAGGTACCAAAGCGCCTCCCACGGCCCCACCTCTTCTACCTGGGAGAAGGAGGGCTCGACGGTTTGCTGCTCCGCCGATGGTCCCGGTTCGCCTGCGCCCGTCGTCCTCGGCCCATGGCTGGCGTCGCCGTCCTGGAAGAGGGGGTGAGCCCGTCCATCGCCACCGACGAGGGCAGCCAAGATGCCAGCGCCCATTGCCGCCAGCAGTGCCCGTCGCGAGAGGCCGTCTGCGGGGCGCTCTCTCCGCGGTTCGTCCAACATGACGGCATTCATCTCCCCGCCCCTGGAGACCTGCCCTCACCCGTCCCTACCTCGGCAGCGCCGCGGCAGGTCAGGTCCGGCAACAAACCATCGCTTGCTTACCCGGAGCCACTACGTCACCGATCCCGCTCCAGCAACCGTCCCAGCAACCGCAGCGCGGCCCGCTTGGGGTCGCCGTCCACCTCGTTGGCCGGCCCCACGCACGAGGGGCAGCCGGCGGCGCAGCGACAGGCGCGCACATGGTCGCGCGCGGCCGCCAACAGGGCGGTGCGCAGCTCGAAGAGGCGCTCCGCCAGCCCGATGCCGCCGGGCACCGTGTCGTACAGGAAGACCGTGGGCAGACCGGTGTGCGGCGAGCGTGTGTGCGCCACCACGCGGATATCGCGCGGGTCGCACAGGACAAACACCGGAGCCACGTTGACCAGCAGGTTGCCCAGCGCCCACACCCCCGCCTGCACGTCCTCCCCGGAGAGACCCGCCACCGCGCCGGCGCCCAGCGCCAGCCACACCGCGCGGGTGTGCAGGTCGTCTTGTGGCAGGTCCAGTTTCTCCCAGCCCACGTTCTCGTGCGTGTGCAGCTTGATCTTCTTGAACACCGTGGGCTGGAAGGAGACGCGCACGTCGCCGCAGGTCCAGGCGGCCCCGCCCTCCGCCGCGCGCTGGTCCTCGGTGAGCACGGCCAGGTCCACGGCCAGCTCCGCGTCCGTGTAGTAGTCCACATCCACGGCATGCACGTACGCCTTGCGCTCGGCGAGATCAAGCCGGTCCACATGGTACTGGCGCCCGCCGTGCATGTAGATGGCGCCGGTGTGCACCAGCATCGGTGCCGATGCGCGGTCCACCTCACCGATGACCGTCGGCCGCCCCTGGCGCCCGCCCCGCGCCGCGCGCTCTTCGGGTGCGACCTGCACCGGTGTTGGGCCGTTCCGCCCGTCGCCGGTGTCGACGATGACCACGTTGTCCACCGCCGCCGAGCGCAGGGACACGTTCTCCGCCGGGTAGACCTCGGCCATCCAGTGGTAGCGGTGGCCCTCACGGTGCAACAGCCCCTCTTCCACCAGCAGGTCGAGCAGGAGATCGGTGTTGGGGCCGAAGCGCTCGCCGGCCGTGAACGGCAGCTCGAACGCCGCGCACTTGAGGTGGCTGACCAGGATGTAAAAGTTGTCCGGGTTGATAAGGCCTACCTCCGGCGCCCCACCCAGGATGAACTCCGGGTGGGCGGCGATGTACTGGTTGAGCGGGCTGGAGGTAGTCACCAGGAGCGCGGCGGCAAGGTCGTGGCGGCGGCCGGCGCGCCCGAACTGCTGCCAGGTGCTGGCAATGGAGCCGGGGTAGCCGAGCAGCACCGCCGCCTCCAGCCCGCCGATATCGATGCCCAGCTCCAGGGCGTTGGTGGCCACCACCCCGCGCACCTCCCCGCTGCGCAGCCCGCGCTCGATGGCGCGTCGCTCCGCGGGCAGGTAGCCGCCTCGGTAACCGCGCACGGCGGGCGGCTCGCCCGGGCGCTGGCGCAGCTCGCCCTGCAAATAGGTGAGCAGCAGCTCCACGCTCACGCGGCTGGGGGCGAAGACGATGGTCTGCACCCCGGCGGCGATGAAGGCGCTCGCCAGCCGCCGGACGACGGCCATCGCCGAGCGGCGAATGCCCAGCTCGCGGTTCACCACCGGTGGGTTGTAGATGGCCACCACCTTGCGGCCGGCGGGCGCGCCGTTGTCGTCGATCAGCGTCACCGGCGCCTCGATCAGCCGCTCCGCCAGCTCCTGGGGGTTAGCGACCGTCGCCGAACAGCAGATGAACACCGGGTCGGCACCGTAGAAGCGGCAGATGCGCCGCAGACGGCGGATGACGTTGGCCACGTGGCTGCCGAACACGCCCCGGTAGCCGTGCAGCTCGTCGATCACCACGAAGCGCAGGTTCTCGAACAGGCGCCGCCACTTGGTGTGGTGGGGCAGGATGCCCGTGTGCAGCATGTCCGGATTGGTGATGACGATGTGCCCGGCGGCGCGCACCGCGCGGCGGGCATCGGCCGAGGTGTCGCCGTCGTAGGTGAATGTCTTGATGTCCCGCCCGGTGGCGGTGACCAGGCCGTGCAGCTCGTCGAGCTGGTCCTGGGCCAGCGCCTTGGTGGGGAACAGGTACAGGGCGCGGGCGGCGGGCTCATGGAGGATCGTGGAGAGGACCGGCAGGTTGTAGCAGAGCGTCTTGCCGGAGGCGGTGGGGGTGACGACGACGACGTGCTCGCCGCGCAGAGCGGCGGCCGCGGCCTGCGCCTGGTGGGTCCACAGCTGGCTGATGCCGCGTGCCCGCAGGGCCACCAGCACGTCCGGATGCACCCCGGCCGGCGCCTCGGCGTAGCGGGCAGGACGTGCCGGGATCTCGTGCCAGGCCACGAAGTGGTCGCGGTGTTCCGGTGCCGCCCGCAGCGCCCCTAGCAGTTCCGCCAGCCCCATGCCGGGCCATCCCGCTGTCAGTCGCGAACAAGTGTGCGGACCGGGCGGTGCCGGTGTCAAGCGGGACGGCCGGCGGCTACGTCATCTCCAGCATATCGAGCGTGGCGGTCAGTTCGCGGCGTAGCCGCTGCTCCATCGTCTTAGCACCGCCCGTCTCTCGCAGGTAGCAGCGCAGGCAAATGCAGCGGCCGCTCTTGTTCGCCACCACGGCATCGTCCAGCTCGGTATCAAAGGCGCATAAGATGCAGCGGAACATGGCCCTGGCTCCCTCGGTTTCTGCCCCGAGTCTCGTCCCGGTTCGCCGGAGCCCCCATCCGGAACGAACCCGATTTCTCGCCGGGCGAGGGTGCCGCCCCTCGGGTGCAGCCTGTTGCCGGCCTTCCCGATATTCTGGATATCGGCACTCGTGTGAGCGGGGTTTACCCTTTCCGACAGGGCCGGCCATCCGCGGGGAATGTCATGTCGCACGACGCCATCGCCGACGCGCGCGAACGCTGGGCCGAGCAGTTCATGAGCGACGAGCGGTTGCTCGGCGCCGTGCCGGAGGAAGCGGCACGGCTGCTGCTGGACGTCGGCCTGTGCCGGCTAGGCGCCGCCGCCGCGCGCGCTGCGAACGTCGCCGAGCTGGACGCCGCCGCTGGCGCCATCCTGCGCGACCTGCGCCGGCTGGTGGCCAGCGCCGAGGCGACCGCTGACCCCGTGGCGTTCGTGCGCGCGGCGCTGCGGGCCGGTGGTGTACGATGTGCCCGACGGGACGGTAGCCATGAGCCTTGACCGCGCCTCCCTCATCGCGCGCCTGCGGGCCGCGATCGGCCCCGACGGCGTGTTCAGCGAGCCGGGCGAGCTGCTCGCCTACGAGTATGACATGGGCTTCGACACCCATCCGCCCGATATCGTCGTGCTGCCCCGCAGCACGGCCCAGGTGCAGGCCGCCGTGCGTCTGGCTAACGAGGCCGGCATTCCCGTTGTGCCGCGCGGCGCCGGCACCGGCCTGTGCGGCGGCGCCGTGCCGCTACGCGGTGGGCTGGTGATCGCCCTCACGCGTATGAACCGCATCCTGGAGATCGACATCCCCAACCGGCGCGCGGTGGTGGAACCGGGGGTGATCAATCTCGAGCTAAGCGAGCGGACGTTGCCGTTCGGCTACTACTACGCACCCGACCCCTCGAGCCAGAAGATCTCCACCATCGGCGGCAACGTGGCCACCAACGCCGGCGGGCCCCACTGCCTGGCCTACGGCGTCACCACCAACCATGTGCTCGGCCTGGAGGTGGTGCTGCCCAACGGTGAGGTGATCCACACCGGCGGCGTCCCCGATCTGCCCGGTTACGACCTCACCGGCCTGCTCACGGGCGCGGAGGGCACGCTGGGCATCGTCACCCAGATCACCGTGCGCCTCACCCGCCTCCCGGAGGCGGTGCGCACCGCCCTGGCCGCCTTCCCCACCATCGACGATGCCTCCAACGCCGTCTCCCGCATTATCGGTCACGGCATCGTGCCGGCGGCGCTGGAGATGATCGACGGTCCCTTCTGCCGCGCCATCGAGGCCGCCTACCACGTGGGCTTGCCTTTGGAGGCGGGCGCCGTGCTCCTTGCGGAGGTGGACGGGCCGGAGGCCGGTATCGACGAGACGTTGCAGACCATCGCCCGCATCTGCCGCGAGCACGAGGCCTTCAGCCTGCGCCTGGCGGCCTCAGAGGCGGAGCGGGCGGCGTTGTGGGCGGCGCGCAAGGGTGCGGCGGGGGCGATCGGCCGCATGGCGCCCAACTACTACATCCAGGACGGCGTGGTGCCCCGCACCCGCCTGCCCCAGGCCATGCGCCGCGTGGCGGAGATCGCGCGCGAGTACCGCATCGAGATCGCCAACGTGTTCCACGCCGGCGACGGCAACCTGCACCCCACCCTGCTGTTCGACCGCCGCTATCCGGACCAGATCGAGCGCGCCCTGCGCGCTGGCGACGAGATCCTTAAGACCTGCGTGGAGCTCGGCGGGGCGATCAGCGGTGAGCACGGCGTCGGCATCGAGAAGCGGGAGCAGATGACGTACGCCTTCTCCACCCGCGACCTGGCCGCCATGGCCTGCCTGCGCCAGACGTTCGATCCACGCGCGCTCTTCAATCCGGACAAGCTGCTGCCGGCCGGGGCGCAGTGCGCCGAGATCCGCGACCTCAACCGTCGCGCCCTGCCGGGGGACGCCGCGCTCTGGTGGTAGGAGGGCTGCACAAGGAACGCCATGACGGCCGTCGATCACCTGTCGCTGGCGGAGCGGCTGGCCGGCATCGTCGGGCCGGACCAGGTCGCATCTTCCCCTGGCCTCACGGTGGACGGGCTCCCCGCGCCGCTGGCCGTGACGCCAGCGACCCCGGATGAGGTAGCCGCGGTGCTGACCACGGCCCGGCAGGCGGGCGCGGCCGTGACGCCGTGGGGCGGTGGCACGCAGCAGCGGCTGGGTCCCCCACCCGAGCGGCTGGACCTGGTGCTGCGCACCACGCGCCTCACCCGCATCGTGGAGTGGGAGCCCGACGACCTCACCGCCTGCTTGGAGGCCGGCCTGACGCTGGCCGCCGCCCAGCAGGCGCTGGCCGCGCAGGGACAGCAGATCCCAATCGAGGCGCCGTGCCCCGACTGCGCCACCCTGGGCGGGCTGGTGGCCACGGCCACCGCCGGCCCCCGCCGCTGGCTGTACGGGAGCTGGCGCGACCTCGTCATCGGCATGCGGGTGGCGCTGGTGGACGGCAGCGTGATCAAGAGCGGCGGCCGCGTGGTCAAGAACGTACAGGGCTACGATTTGGCCAAGCTGTTCACCGGCTCGCTGGGCACCCTGGGCGTGATCGTGCAGGTGAACGTCAAGCTGGCGCCGCTGCCGGCCGCCCGGCGGCTGATGGCGGCGCGCGGCCCGCTGCCCGCCGTCGCCACTCTGCTTCAGGAGATTGCGGCCTCCACCCTGCGCGTCGCCACACTCGACCTGCTGGACGAGGCGGCGGCGTACGCCTGCGGCCTGGACGGCCCTGGCGCCGCCGGTTTGGTGCTGCTGGAAGGGTCGTCGGCCGTGGTGGACGCGCACGCGCGCACTGTGGCGCACGACGCCGCCGGCCACGGCCTGCGCTGCGACGCCGTCGATGGGCCGGAACTGGACCGGGTCTGGCGCGCCTGGGTGGATCTGGCCCGCGTCGATGACCTGGCGCCGACGGAGGCGCTGCTGAGCATCGGCACCCGCCCGGTGGCAGTGGGTGAGGTAATGGAGGCGATCGCGCGCGCCGCGGAGGAGCATGGCCTGCGCGCGCGGCGCTGGGCGCGGGCCGGGAGTGGGCCGGTCTACGCGCGCCTGGTTGCCGTCGACACCGGGCAGGCGGCGGGCCTCGCCGCCGCCCAGGCGACTCTGCTCGCCCGCTGGCCCGCCGTCACGCTCGTGGCGGGCGACCCGGCGATTGAGCGCGCGGCGCGCCCCTGGGGACAGGAGCCGGAAGGCCTGCCCCTGATGCGGGCGATCAAACAGCGGTTCGACCCGGAGCGCACGCTCCAGCCGGGCCGCTTCGTGGGCGGGATCTGAGCGCGGCCAAGGGCGGCCGACGAGGGACGGGCAGGCTATGACGAGCACGGCGGCACGGCTCACCCAGGCCGAGCGAGAGATCTTCGCCAGGATCGACGCCATCCTCAACACCTGCGTGCAGTGCGGGCTGTGCCTGCCCGGCTGTCCCACCTACCGCGAGACGTACCGCGAGCAGAGCTCGCCGCGCGGCCGCCTGCACCTGATGCGCGCCGTGGCCGAGGGGCGGCTGGACGTGCTCGACCCCGTGTTCACCGATCAGATGGCGGAGTGCCTGGGCTGTCGCGCCTGCGAGCCGGCCTGCCCCAGCGGCGTGGCCTACGGCGCGGCGCTGGAGACAGCGCGCACCGCGGTGGAGCAGGCCCGTGCCGCCCGCGGGCGCCGTTCGTGGCGGGAACGAATCCTGCGTCGGCTCGTGTTTGACTGGCTGCTGCGCGACCTGGCGCGCGTGCGCGCGCTCGGCACGGTGGCCTGGCTGGCCCAGCGCGGCGGCCTGCAGGCGCTCGCCCGCCGGGGCGGGCTGGTGCGCGCCCTGCGCCTGGAGCGGCTGGAGGCGCAGCTCCCGCCCCTCTCGCGGCCGTTCTTCGCGCCGCGCGGGCAGGTCTACCCGGCACGCGGCGAACGTCGAGGGCGGGCCGGCTTGCTCGCCGGCTGCGTGATGCACACTGCCTTCGCGCCGGTGATGCGGGCCACGGTGCGGGTGCTGACGCGCAACGGCTGGGAGGTGGTGGTGCCGGCGGGGCAGGGCTGCTGCGGCGCCCTCCACCTACACGCCGGCGAGCCCGGCGGCGCGCGCGCCCTTGCCCGTCGCCTCATTGCCGCCTTCGACGCGGCGGGGACCGACGTGGTAGTCACCAACTCGGCCGGCTGCGGGGCCGCCATGAAGGAGTACGGCCACCTGCTCTGCGATGACCCGGCCTGGGCCGACCGCGCCGCGGCGTTCTCCGCCCGCGTGCGCGACGTCACCGAGCTGCTGGCCCAGGAGCCCTTGCGGGGCCACCTGGCGCCGCTCCACCGGACGGTTGTCTACCAGGACCCGTGCCACCTGCTGCACGCGCAGCGCATCGCCGCGGCGCCGCGCGCGCTGCTGCGCGCCGTGCCGGGGCTGCGGCTGGTGGGGGCGGACGAGGCCGGGCTGTGCTGCGGCAGCGCCGGCAGCTACAGCCTGCTGCGACCGGAGATGAGCGAGCGGCTGCTCCGGCGCAAGCTGGACCACCTCCTGGCCACCGGTGCAGAGGAGATCGCCACCGCCAACCCCGGCTGCACGCTCCAGCTCCAGAGTGGCCTGCGCCGCCGCGGCCTACGCGTGCCGGTGCGTCACGTCGTCGAGCTGCTGGATGAGGCGTACCGCTAGAATGAACGACGGGGTGAAACGGCCGCGAGGCCACCGCGTGCCCGTGCCCCGCACACGGACAACCGGATCAGGGGTGCGGGATGCAACCCTTCATCCACGAGACGGCGCGTGTGGCGCCGGACGCCGTGATCGGCGACGACACCAAGGTCTGGAACGAGGCGCAAGTGCGGGAGGGGGCACGCATTGGGCGGCAGTGCGTGCTGGGCAAGGGCGTGTACGTGGGCGCCGGCGTCGTAATCGGCGACCGCTGCAAGCTGGAGAACCGGGCCAGCGTGTTCGAGGGCGCCACCCTGGAAGACGGGGTGTTCGTCGGCCCACACGCCGCCTTTCTGAACGACAAGCACCCGCGCGCCGTCACGCCGGACGGCCGCCTGAAGGGGCCGGCGGACTGGACCATCAGCCCCACCCGCGCCCGCGAGGGGGCTTCTATCGGCGCGGGCGCGTTGATCCTGCCCGGTGTGACCGTCGGCCGCTGGGCGATGGTCGGCTCCGGCGCGGTGGTGACGCGGGACGTGCCTGATTTCGCGCTGGTGGTGGGCAACCCGGCCCGGGTGGTGGGCTACGTCTGCCGCTGCGGCGCGCGGGCTACGGACCCGCCCGCACCGCGGGACGGGCGCGAGCCGCGCTGCGCCCGCTGCGCCGCCCAGGGTGACCGGCCATGACGGAATTCGACCTCCTGGCGGCGGCTCTGGTGCTGGCCTTTGCCTACGGCGGCTACCGCCGCGGCCTGATCGCGTTCGCGCTGCAGCTGGTGGGCGGGGCGCTGGCCTTCGCCTTGGCCGCCGTCCTGGCGCCGCACCTGGCGCCGCGGGTGGCGGCGCTGACGGGCCTGCCCGGGGCGCTGGCCCGCCCGGTGCTGGTGGTAGCGCTCACCGGCCTCTTGCGCTTCATCTTCGGGTTCGCCCTGCGCGAGGCGGGCTATACCCTGCGCACGCTCCTGCGGCTGGTGCCGCCGCTGGCATTGCTGGACCGCGTGCTGGGGATCGTGCCCGGCGCCGCCCTGGGCGCCGTGGTGGTGCTGACCCTCACCCTGGCGGCGCTGACGCTGCCGTTGCCCCAGAGCCTCCGCGACGCGGCCGCCGCCTCCTGGCTGGCGCGACACGTGGTTGCCCACCCGGAGGAGACGGTGCGCGCGTTGCGGCAGCTCTGGGAGGAGTGGGTGATAACACCGCCGCGCATCAGCCTGTTGCCGCTGGCCGTCGGCACCGGCGGGCTGTGGCTGGCGGCGATCGCCGGCTACCGGCTGCGCCGCTCACTCCAGGTCGCGGCGCTGCGTGCCGCCCCGACGATGCGGGTACCGCGGACCGCGCCGGGCGAGACAGAGGCAGCCGGCGAGCTGGCGCTGGCGCGGCTCGTGCTCGGCGTCCTCGCCGCGGGCGCCATGATCGCCGCCCTGCTGGCGTATGGCCTGCTGCGCGCCGGTTAGCCGCGAGCGCGGGAGAAACACCGGGGCGAGAACGGGGCCGCTGCCCGCCGCGCGTGTGCTCCCCAACCACGCCCGGCCGACAGGCGGCGCCGTTCCCGCCCCGGTGTCCCCCATCGTTTCATGCTCAGCAGGACCCGCCTAGCTCCGGACGGCGCATTCGCCGTCGGCTGATGGCGGACAGCGGTGTCAGGCTTTTCCTGACAGGACGGGGGCCACGGACAGGCGTTCAGCTCGGCTCGGCGGTGTCGGTCCCAAGCAGGCCGTGGCGGAGGGCGTAGCGCACGAGTTCCGCGCGGGATTGCAGGCCGAGCTTCTCCATCGCCCGGCGGCGATAGGTCTCCACGGTCTTGGAGCTCAGGTACAGGCGCTCGCCGATATCGCGGGCGTCGTAGCCCTCGGCGGTGAGGCGCACCACTTCCCGCTCGCGCGGGCTGAGTTCGGCGAGGCCGCCGCCCTCACCGGTGCGGCGCATGTAATCGCGCAGGAGCATGGCGGCCGCCGGCGGCGGCAGGTACGCGTCGCCGCGATACACCGCGCGGATGGCGTCTAGCAGCTCCTCATCGGCGGCACTCTTGAGCAGGTAGCCGGCGCCGCCAGCGCGGATCACCGGCAGCAGATACTGCTCCTCCGCGTGCGCCGTAAGCACGAGCACGCGGGTAGGGAGGCCGGCCTCGGCGATGCGGCGCGTGGCCTCCAGGCCGCCGCCCTTGGGCATGGCGATGTCCATCACCACTACGTCTGGACGCAACTGTTGCGCCAGCCTGACGGTTTCTTCACCGTCGCCCGCCTCGCCCACGACCTCCATATCGGTCTGGGTCTCCAGCAGCCGGCGCAAGCCGGAGCGTACCAGGCGGTGGTCATCGGCCAGTAGGATGCGGATCCGCTCGCTCACCTTCCACTCCCGCGCCGTCGAGCGCGTTGCTCAGCCCTCCGCCCGCGCGATGGGGATGCGCGCCACCACCGTGGTGCCTTGGCCGGGCCGTGAGGTCACGCTGAGCGTGCCGCCCGCCAGCTCCGCCCGCTCGCGCATGCTGAACAACCCCAGGCCACGTCCCCGGGTCACGCGCGCCGGGTCAAACCCCTTGCCGTCGTCGCGCACGGTGAGCGACACGGCGCCCGGCTCACGCACCAGCTCGACGTCGATGTGGCGGGCGCCGGCGTGCTTGGCAGCGTTGGTGATCGCCTCCTGGGCGATGCGGTACAGCACCAGCTCCACCTGCGCCGGCAGGCGGTCGCCGCTGTAGGCGGCTTCGAAGCGCACCGGCAGGCCGGTGCGACGCGCCAGGTCCTGGGTGTAGCCGTCCAGGGCCGCTACCAAGCCTAGGTCGTCCAGGGCGGAGGGGCGCAGCTCCCGTGCCAGGCGGCGCACGCCCTCCAGGCTGGCGGCTACCTCCTCGCGCAGCTCGGCCAGCGCCTCCCGCACCGAGGGCGGCACATCACCCTGCTCCAACGCCTTGGCGTAGAGCAGCAACGAGGTGAGGGTTTGGGCGGTGTCGTCGTGTAGCTCGCGCGAGATGCGTCGGCGCTCCTCCTCCTGGGCGTTGAGGATGCCGGCGGACAGCTCACGCAGGCGGGCGCGCACGCCGGCCAGCTCATCCAGCATAGCGTTGAGCGTCTGGCCGACCTCCTCCACCTCCGGGTCGGTGAGCAGGCCCAGGCGCACGCGCGCCTGCAGGTTGCCCGCCCGCACCTCATCGATCGTCTCGCGCACGTGCCGCAGCGGCGCCAGGGCGGCACGCAGAGCTAGCAGGTTGACGGCCACGCTCAGGGCCAAACCGGCCAGGGCGGGCAGCAGCAGCAGATCGATGGCGGAGATCTCCGGGCGCGCGCGCGCCACGTGGGCGGTGATGAGCGTGCCGGCCACCGCGCCAAAGACCACGATCGCCGAGTTGGCGATCAACACCTTCCAAAGCAGCGGCAGCCCGAGCAGGCGGCGCACCAGGGAGGGTGCCGCCGGGGCCGAGCTCACGGCTACCCGTTCCGCCGGGCGAAGGGCGCTGTTCATAACTTCATTGTATAAGAAACGCGCCCCTGGCCGGATGTTGCCCCGCCCCTGCTCAGACGCGCGTTCCTGGCCGGAAAAGGCACCCGATCTAGCGCAATTCTCTGATGAAGAATTCCTTGATACCCGAGGGGGTTTGCACGCGCACGCGCTCGCCAGCGCGCTTGCCCAGCAGGGCTGCCCCCACCGGCGATTCCGCGCTCAGCTTGCCGCCCGCGGGATCGCTCTCCACTGGGCTTACGATCTGATAGACGTGCTCTTCGCCTTTGCTGTCCACGACCACTACCACGCTGCCCACCGTCACCGTGTCGCTGGCCCGGGCAACCGCCTCATCGATGACGGTGGCCCGGGCCAAAATGTCTTCGAGGGTGGCGATCCGGCTCTCCAGCAAGGCCTGGTCCTCTTTGGCCGTCTCAAACGGCTGCGCGACGTCGGAGTCCTTGTCCAGTTCAGATTCCCAGGCCTCGCGGATCTCCTGCGCGATCTCGCGCCGGCGCACGGTGCGCAGGTAATCCAGCTCACGCCGCAACTTCTCGTAGGCCTCGCGCGTCAGCGGCACCGCGTTGGTCTGCATCCCCATTTCTTCCTTCCGGTGCAAATCGAACCACTCCGCTGATGGAAGGTTCGACCTGATCGTACGGCATTTGAGGGCTGTAGTGATGGTAGCCGAGCGCCGACCGTTCTACATCATCCGAACGGGGCACGCCCCGAGCACCGGGCCTGTCGCCACGACGACCGCGGGGGCGAGTCAGCCCGCCATCACGGTCTGATCCCCTCGCCGTGGCTGAGCGACGCCACGTCCGAGCCGGATGCTGCGCGTACCTTCGAGCACGCCGCTTGCCGCTCCAGCGCCCTATACTGGAACGCGCAAACGCACGGTGCAGGAGGGTGGGGATGCCACGGGTGCAGGCGGGCGAGATCGCCATTCACTACGAAGTCCACGGTCAAGGCGAGCCGCTGCTGCTGATCAACGGGTTCGCCAGCAGCTCGGCCTCCTGGCGACCGGAGCTGTTGGCGGGCCTGGCCCGCTCGTTCCGCGTGATCGCCTTTGACAACCGCGGTACGGGTCAGAGCGATCACCCCGACACGCCGTGGACGCTGGCACAGATGGCCGACGACGCCGCCGCCCTGCTGGACGCCCTCGCGGTGCCGCGGGCGCACGTGTTTGGCCTGTCGATGGGCGGCATGATCGCGCAGGAGCTGACGCTGCGCCATCCGCACCGGGTGCTGGGGCTGGTGCTGGGCTGCACCAATTGCGGCGCCCCCCTCTCGGTGCCAGCCGCCCCTGAGGTCGTCCAGCTTCTGATGGTGCCGGAGGGCATGGACCCGCGCGAGGCTGCCCGCCGGGCGTGGCCGGCCAGCTACACGCCGGAGTTCATCGCCGCCCACCGGGATATCCTGGAACAGACCCTGGACCGCGTGCTGGCCCATCCGACGCCGCCCAAGACGCGGCGCTTCCAGATGGAGGCGATCCGCGCCTGGAGCAGCCACGAGCGCCTGCACCAGCTCACCGCGCCCACGCTGATCATCACCGGGGACCGCGATGTGCTCATCCCGCCCGAAAACAGCCACATCCTGCACGAGCGCATCGCCGGCAGCCGCCTGCACGTCATCCCCGGCGCGGCCCACAACTTCGCCGGCTCGCACCCGGAGGAGACGGTCCGCCTGGTCACCGAGTTCCTGCGGGAGGTGTCGGCTACGGTTGCGGCCGACTGAGCCGGCGCGTTCAGCCGTTCACCACCCGGTGGGCGTTCTCGCGTTGGATAGCCGCCTGGATTGCAGGGTCCAGCTCGGCGGCCGCCAACGCCTGCAAGGGTCGCTCCAGCGGCTGGATAGGGTAGTCCGTGCCCACGACCACGCGGTCTGCGCCCAGCACCGCCACCGCCGCGCGCAGGCTATGCTCCCGAAACGAGGAGTAGTCGTACCAGACGCGGCGGAAGGCGGCGTGCGGTGGCGCCTCACCGGGCTGGCGGCGCCCCTCCCACAGGCTCCGCAGCCGTTCCGCCAGGAGCGGCGCCGCGCCGCCCAGGTTGACGACCACCACACGCAACCCCGGCACGGCGTCGAGCAGCCCGCCGAAGAGTAGGCGAAACAGGGCTACCGTCAACTCGTTCTGGAAACCGGCCGCGCTCAGGGCGAGTGGAAAGCGCGATGGCAGGCCGCTCACGTTCACGCGCGCGCCAGGATGGACGAGCACCCACCCGTTGGTTTCCTCAAGGGCGCGCAGGAAGGGGAGTAGGATCTCGTCGGCCGGCAGATGGACCACCACGCTGGCGGACAGGATCATGCCTCGGCAGCCCCCGGCCAGCGCCCGCTTGAGCACCGCCAGGGCTTCGTCTGCGGGCTCTATGGGCGCCACCGCCAGGGGCAGGAAGCGGACGCCATAGGCGGCAGCCGCCACCCGCAGCGCCTCGTTCACGGCGTCAGCCGTGTCCACGGCCTCGGCGCCATGAAGCAATTCGAAGCCGAAAGCGGACGACAGGGACAGCGCCTGGCGCTCCACACCGGCGGCGTCAAGGGCAGGCACACGCAGGGACAGGTCCCAGTGCAGCGGCGTCACGCGGAAGGCCGCCTGTTCGCTGACCTCAACGCGATAGCCGTCACCGTCGGGATGGGCGCGCGGGAACTCCCGCCGTGCCAGCAGCGCGTCGATGTAGGCCCGCGGGGTGCAATGGCCGTGCAAGTCAATCGTCATCCGCTGCCACCTCTCCTGGTTTTCGGCTCGCCGCACCAGTGTAGCGGCGGGGCGGTCGCGCGCAACGCCACCGTCACTGCCATCTCACACCGCGGCTCCAAGGGGAAGGCAAGGCATGACCAAACGCACGCGGCAACCGAGCCCAGTGGGTGACGGCCGGTCCGGCGCGCGGCTGGTGGCTCACCGGCGGCGGACGGGAGTTCGCCCGAGCCGCGCCACACCGTCCTTCCTTCCACCCGTGCCCCCGCCACCGGATCGGCAGCGGGCTGCTCAGTAGGCGCGGGCGAAGATGACCTTGCGGTCGGCGGGGAGGCCACAGACCACGCAACGACCGACGCCTCCCGGCTGGTCAAACGGGATGCAGCGGGTGGTGGCGCGGGTTTCCTCTTTGACGCGGGCCTCGCAGGCGGGGGAGCCGCACCACCAGGCCAGGGCGAAGCCTCGCTCCACCGACTCTTGGAGCTCCGGGTAGTCCACCGGCTCGAAGGTGTGCTCCTTCCGGAACGCCAGTGCCCGCCGGTACAACGCGGCCTGGATATCCTCCAACAGGGTGCCGACCCGCTCCGATAGACCGGGACGAGGCACGGTCAGCTTGCCCTCCCGGCCCGGCACGTCCCGCCGAGCCAGCACCACCGTGCCTTGGGCCACGTCGCGCGGGCCGATCTCCAGCCGCAGGGGGACACCGCGCATCTCCCAGTCGTTGAACTTGTAGCCGGGAGTGACCTCCTCGCGGCGGTCGATGTAGACGCGGAAGCCGCCCAGCTCCTGGGCCAGGCGATCGGCCTCGGCCAGCATCTGGGCCCGTTCGTCGTCGCTCTTGTAAATGGGCACGATCACCACCTGGTAGGGCGCCAGCCGTGGCGGCAGGATGAGACCCTTGTCGTCGCCGTGCACCATGATGATGGCACCGATAAAGCGGGTGGAGAGACCCCACGAGGTGGTCCAGCAGTACTGCAGCGTGTTGTTACGGTCCAGGTATTGGATATCGAAGGCGCGGGCGAAGTTCTGGCCGAGGTTGTGGGAGGTGCCGGACTGGAGGGCGCGCGTATCGCCCATCATCGCTTCGATGGTGTAGGAGCGCACCGCCCCCGCGAACTTCTCGCTGTCGCTCTTCTGTCCGGCGATGACCGGGATGGCGGCCTCGGTCACGGCGAACTCCTCGTAGATGCCCACCATGCGCCGCGCCTCTTCCTCGGCCTCTTCCTCGGTGGCGTGAGCGGTGTGCCCCTCCTGCCAGTAGAACTCGGTGGTGCGCAGGAAGAGCTTAGTGCGCTTCTCCCAGCGCACAGCGCTGTTCCACAGGTTGATCAGGACCGGCAGGTCCCGGTAGGACTTGATCCAGCGCGCGTACATGTAGCCGATGAGCGTCTCAGATGTCGGCCGCACCGCCAGCGGCTCAGGCAACGTTTCACCGCCACCGATGGTGACCACCGCCAGCTCCGGCGCGAACCCCTCGACATGCTCACGCTCGCGCTCCAGGAAGGACATGGGGATGAACATCGGGAAGGCGGCGTTCACATGCCCCGTGGCCTTGAAGCGGCGGTCGAGCGCCTGCTGGATGTTCTCCCAGATGGCCCAGCCGTAGGGACGCACGACCATGCAGCCACGCACGGGGGCGTAGTCGGCCAGCTCGGCGCGTACCACGAGCTGGTTGTACCACTCGGCGAAGTCCTCGGCGCGCGAAGGCAGCGGTTGTTCGGCCATGACATCCCCTCCGACCGATGGCTTACCACACGCCATCGCGGGTGTGCTCTCCTATTATGGGCAATCACAGGGCCATGATGCGCACCCTGGGTGGTGGCGCCACCGCCCCGCCCGGTACCCCGCACCCCATTCGCCATCCACTGCGCGATGAGGACGCGTTTGCCGAGTACGTGGCGCGCACGGTGGCCTACTACCCGGACATCCGTTACCGGGAGCCGTGGAACGAGCCCGATCTACCCGGCTACCGGCACGACACCCCGGCGCAGTACGCCCCCCTGCTGGCCCGCACCCACCCGGCGGTGACGCAGGCTAACCCGGCGGCACAGGTGGTGCTGGGCGGTCTGGCGCGGGGCGGGCAGCGGGTCAGCCCTGACTTCCTCGCCGCCATCCGTGCCGACCCCGACTACCCGGCGGCCCGCTTCTTTGATGTAATGAACTTCCACTTCTACGCGTCGCGGGCGGAGCGGCACGACGCATGAGCTTTGTGCGCGACACGCCGGCGCGGCTTGGTGCAGCGGACAAGCCGATCTGGGTCACCGAGGCCGGCTACCCCAGCGACCCGCGCGAGCAGACCGGGCGGCAGTTCCATGGAGCCCAGGGCCAGGCCGAGTAGCGGCGCGACCGCCTGCCGGACCTGCTGGAGCTGGGCGCGAAGCGGGTGTTCTGGTTCAAGCTGCTCGACACCGACGCGGACGCCGGCGCCGGGAGCTACGGTCTGCTGGACTGGGACGCCACCCCCAAGCCAGCTTATAAGGCCGACCGGGAGCTCATCGCCGTCCGGCGGACGCCTGCCATCCCTCAAGCCCAGCCAAGCGCGAACGGAGGCACGAGCGAGAACGACGGACCGAGGCCCCTATCTGCCCCCATCGCGCTGTTCCAACCGGGGGACGAGGTGGTTAGCCGCCGGCCACGGCGGGGACGATGCTCACCTCATCGCCCGACTTGACGGCGGTGCCCAGGCCGTCGAGAAAGCGCACGTCCTCGCCGTTGACGTACACATTCACGAAGCGGCGCAGTTCGCCCGTGTCGTCCAACAGCCGGGCGCGCAGACCGGGGTACTGCGCCTCCAGCTCCTCGATCAGCGCGCCGAGGGTGGACGCACCGTTGGCCGTCACCGTGTCCTGGTTGCCGGTGAGGCTGCGCAGCGGGGTAGGGATCTTCACTTTGACGCTCATCGGTAGCTACTCCTCACGTCTCGCTTGGCCGCACGCTGAAGTACTTCGCCTCGGGGTGGTGCACCACCAGGGCCGCGGTGGAGGCCTCCGGGTCGAGCTGGTAGCCGGCCGTCAGCCGCACGCCGATGGCGTCCGCGACCGGCATGAGGGCGTAGAGCTTCTCCTGCTCCTCCAGGTCCGGGCAGGCCGGGTAGCCCCAGGAGTAGCGCAGGCCACCCCTGCCCGCCGGCGAGAGCCCCAGCTCCCGCTTGATGCGCCGGTTCGTCCACTCGGCCAGTCCCTCCGCCGCCTCCATGGCCAGGCCGTGAATGAAGTAGGCCTCCGCGTACTCGCCCGCGCGCTGCAGCCGCTCCACCAGCTCGCTCGCCGCCCGGCCGACGGTCACCACCTGCAGGGCGATCACGTCCAATCGGCCGGAGCCCACGGGCTGGAAGTAGTCGGCGAGGCACAGCCGGTCGCGATCCGGCCGACGCGGGAAGCGGAAGCGTACCAGCTCGCGCCGCGGCCGCGCCGGGGGCAGCTCGCCGTCGGCCAGGCCGGTCGGGTCGTACACCGCAACCTCGTTCCCGTCGGCCTGACAGGGGAAGTAGCCGTAGATCACGCGCGGTGTGAGCCAGCCCTCGGCGATGGCGCGCCCTTCCAGGCGCCGGAGGCGCGGGCCGAAGTCCTCCTCCACCAGGCGTTGGAAGGCCTCGCCGTGCACCTTGCCGCCCCAGTGCAGGCGGAAGAGGGTGTTCAGGTCCATGCAGGCGAACACCTCGGGCAGCGGCACGTTGTGGAGCGCGCGCCAGCCCCAGAAGGGCGGCGTCGGCACTGGCACGTCCAAGCGCACGGCAGCACGGTGCGTGTCGGCAGCCGTGGCCGAGGCGTCAGACGCGGCCGCCGGGGCGCGCAGGTGGGCTGCCGCCTCGGCCGTCACGCGGGCGATGAACTCGGGCCGGGCGTCGGGGTCGGTGAGCTGGTCCAGGATGGCCAGCCCCTCGAAGGCGTCGCGGGCGTAGAACACGCCGCCGGCGTAGGGGCGGCCGTCCTCCAGGAAGAGCGTGCGGTAGCCGTAGTGGCGGTTGATGGCGGCGCCGCCGATCAGCACCGGGATGCGCAGGCCGCGCCGGTCCAGCTCCTGTACGCACAGCGGCATCTGCTTGGAGGTGGAGACCAGCAGGGCAGACAGACCGATGGCGTCGGCGTTCACCTCCACCGCTTTCTCGATGATGGTGTTCAGCGGCACCTGCTTGCCCAGGTCGTAGACCGTGTAGCCGTTGTTGGCCAGGATGGTGTGCACCAGGTTCTTGCCGATATCGTGCACATCCCCGAACACCGTGGCCAGCACCACGGTGCCCTTGCGGTAGCCCTCCCGCCTCTCCAGGTACTGTTCCAGGTGCGCCACCGCCCGCTTCATCACTTCGGCGGACTGGAGCACGAACGGCAGGATCAGCTCTCCGGCGCCGAAGCGGTCGCCCACCTCCTTCATGGCCGGAAGCAGCACCTCGTTGAGGAGCGCCACCGGGGTGCGGGTCTGCAGCGCCTCGTCGATGGCGGCCTCGATCCCCTCACGCCGGCGCTGGACGATCTGGTGGTAGATGCGCTCCGCGGCCGTCAGACCGGCGAAGGGGTCGGCCGCCTCCTCCACGGGGGCGGGCACGTGCTGCTCGAAGTAGGCAATGAAGCGGGCGAGGGCGTCCGCGCGCCGGTTGAAGATCAGGTCCTCACACAGGGCGCGCTGCTCCGGGTCGATCTCGTGGTAGGGCAGCACCTGGGCGGCGTGCAGGATGGCCAGGTCCAAGCCGGCGGCCACGGCGTAGTGCAGGAACACCGAGTTGAGCACCCGCCGCGCGTGCGGCGCCACACCGAAGGAGACATTGCTCACCCCCAGGATGGTGAACACCCCCGGCAGCTCCGCCTTCACCCGGCGGATGGCCTCCAGCGTCTCCAGGGCGGAGGTGCGGTACTCCTCCTGGCCGGTGGTGAGCGGGAAGGTGAGCACGTCGACAATCAGGTCCTCTGGCGCCAGGCCGTACTCGCGCGTGCACAGGTCGTAGATCCGGCGGGCGACGGCCAGCTTGCGCTCGGCGGTGAGGGCCATGCCCTGCTCGTCGATGGTGAGCGCCACTACGGCGGCGCCGTGCTCCACCACGGCCGGCAACAGCGCCGCGACCTTCTCCGTGCCGTTCTCCAGGTTGATGGAGTTGACCACCGCCCGGCCGGGGTACAGCTCCAGGGCGGCGATGTGCACCTCCGGCTCGGTGGAGTCGATGATGAGCGGCGCCTCCACGCCCAGCGCCAGCTTCTTCACCACCCGCTCCATCTGGGCGCGCTCGTCGGCGCGTTCGGTGAGGGCCACGCACACGTCCAGGGCGTGGGCGTTGCCCTCCAGTTGCTCGCGCGCCACCTGCAGCACGCCGTCGTAGTCCTCGGCCAGGAGCAGGCGTTTGACCCGGCGCGAGCCGGTGGCGTTCACCCGCTCCGCCACAAGAAGCGGCGGCGGCTCCTGACGCAGCGCGACGGCGCGCACGCCAGAGGCGATGGCCGGCTCCCAGCGCGGCGCACGGCCCTTGTGCCGGCGCCCGCCCACGGCTTCCACCACGCGGCGCAGGTGCTCTGGGGTGGTGCCGCAGCAGCCGCCCACCACCTCCACGCCAAGGTCTTCCACAAACTCCCGGTGGGCCTCGGCCAGCGCCTCCGGGGTGAGCGGGAAGACGGCGCAGCCGCCCTCGTTGATAGGGATGCCGGCGTTGGGGATCACCGCGATCGGTTTGCGCGCGTGCTCCGCCAGGTACCGCACCGGCTCGCGCATATGCTCGGGACCGGTGGAGCAGTTGATGCCCACCACGTCCACACCCGGCAGCGCCTCCAGCACGGTGAGGGCGGCGGCGATGTCCGCGCCGAACAGCATGCGACCACCGGTGTCCAGCGTGATCTGGGCCTGGATCGGCACGCGGAAGCCCAGCTCACGAAACAGGCGCGTGCAGCCGGCCACGGCCGCCTTCAGCTCCAGCAGGTCGAACTGGGTCTCGATCACGATCAGGTCCACGCCGCCGTCCACCAGGCCGCGCGCCTGCTCTTTGAACACCTCAACCAGGGCGCGGTAGGGGGTATCGGACAGGGATGGGTCGGTGCCGGAGGGGAGCTTGCCGGTGGGGCCGATGGCGCCGGCCACGAAGCGCGGCCGCCCTGGCGTGCTGAAACGATCGGCCACCCGCCGGGCCAGCTGGGCGGCGGCGCGGTTCAGCTCGTAGGCGCGCTCGGCCAACCCCCACTCGGCCAGGCGCAGGGGTGAGGCCTGGAAGGTGTTGGTCTCCACCACGTCGCAACCGGCCGCTAAAAAGCCGGCGTGGATCTCCTCGATGATCTCCGGCGCGGTGAGGGTGAGCACGTCCTTGCAGCCGGCCCAGCGCGGTTCGCCGCAGGCGTCGGCGGGCAGGTTCATGCGCTCGATGGTGGCGCCCATCCCACCGTCGAACACGATCACGCGTTCGGCCAGCGCTTCCAGATAGTGCCCGCGCACGGGCAGGTCGGCGATCTTGACGAACGTGGTGGCGGTGTCGTGCATCGCTCCGTCCAGCCCCCGGGGTTACTCCACCACGTCGCCCGTCACCGGGTCCACGCGCAGGCCCTTGGCCTCGGCCCAGGCCAGGCTGCGCTCGATCTCGTCGTCATCCCCTTCGAGCTCGAGGATGACCCAGCCGACATGTTCGTCGATGTCCGCCATGCGGATGTTCGTGACCACGTTGAAGGTGTGGCCGAGCTGCCAGATGATCGGCTCGCGGATGAGGTGCTCCGGGAACGTAAAGCGCACGCGGCGAAGGGCCATGATACACACTCCGGGGCGTGGAACGTGCAGCGTCAAACGGGACACGTGAGGCAAAACGGAGGCAATACGTGATACGAGCTACACGATGCACATTCTATCACGCATTGCGCACTGCATGTCGCGTGTTGTGTGCCGCGCATCACATGAGCCGGCCACACGCTTTGCGCACGTGCCGCACATTTCACGTTCCACCTCTCAGACCGCCGCCGTGCGGCGGGCGAGCAGGCGCTCCTCGAACGATTCCACCGTCGGATCGATGGAGAGCGGCTCCACGAGGTGGCCCTGCACGGCCTCCTGGGTCTTGAGCCCCGCGCCGGTGATGAAGGCCACGGTCAGCTCGTCCGGGTGGATCTGGCCCGCCTCCGCCAGCCGTTTGAGGGCGGCGATGGTGACACCGCCGGCCGTCTCGGCGAAGATGCCTTCCGTCTCCGCCAAGAGCTTCATGCCCTCGATGACCTCATCGTCGGTCACGGCCGGGCAGGCGCCGCCCGTCTGCTTGAGCTGAACGAGGGCGTAGTAGCCGTCGGCCGGGTTGCCGATGGCGAGCGACTTGGCGATGGTGTTGGGTTTGACGGGGCGGAAGTTCATGCTGCCCTGGGCCCAGGCGGTGGCCACCGGTGCGCAGCCGGCGGCCTGGGCGCCGGACATCCGCACCCGCGGCTCCTCGATCAGCCCCACCTTGGCCAGCTCGATAAAGCCCTTGTAGATTTTCGTGAACAGGGATCCGGAGGCGATGGGCACCACGCAATGGTCCGGTGCCCGCCAACCGAGCTGCTCCGCCACCTCGAAGGCCAGCGTGCGGCTCCCCTCCGAGTAGTACGGCCGCACGTTGATGTTCACGAACGCCCAGCCGTTGCGCTCGCCCAGTTCGGCGCAGAGCCGGTTCACCTGGTCGTAGTTGCCGTTGACGGCCACCAGCGTGGGCGCGTAGATGGCGGAGCCCAGCACCTTGCCCGCCTCCAGGTCGGCCGGGATGAACACGTACGCCTCCATGCCGGCGCGGGCGGCGTGGGCGGCCACGGAGTTGGCCAGGTTGCCGGTGGAGGCACAGGCCAGGGTGGAAAAGCCGAACTCGCGCGCCTTGGTGGCGGCCACCGCCACCACCCGATCCTTGAAGGACCAGGTGGGGTTGACCGTGTCGTTCTTGAGGTACAGGCGGTTGAGCCCCAGCCGCCGGCCCAGGTTCTTGGCGTGCAGGAGCGGGGTGAAACCGGCGCCCAGGTCTACCCGGTACTCCTCATCGACGGGCAGGAGGTCGGCGTAGCGCCAGAGGCTGGCCGGGCCGCGGGCGATCCGCTCGCGACTGATGGCCTTGCGGATGGCGTCGTAGTCGTAGGTGACCTCTAGCGGGCCGAAGCAGAACTCACACACGTGCTGAGGCGCGAGCGGGTACTCGCGCGAGCACTCGCGGCAGCGCAGCGCGGTTGCGTATGACACCGTTGCTCCTCCCAGTAGCGCGCGGCGGGCAGCACGGCCGGCCAGGGCACAAAAAGACCTCTTCTACGAAGAAGAGGCCGGCATACGCACCCGCGCACGCGACCTCTCATCGTCCCCGGCTGACGGGCCGGGGCGGCGTTGGCACCGCACCCCTTGCGGGGCCGGTTGCCGGGCTTCACAGGGCCGTCTCCCTCCACCCCTCTTGATAAGAGGCGCGCTATTCAATTGTGTGGTCATAACAGTACCACGGGAGGTTGCGTCGCGTCAAACGACGTCAGGGCGCCGCCGGCAGGGCGCGCAGTCGGTAGACGCCGCGCAGGGTGCTGCCAACCGTGCTGGCCAGCATCACCGCCACAAAGGCCAGGGCGGGGATGAGCAGCACCGGCAGCGTGCCCCAACGGTCGGCGAGGTAGCCGGCCGCCAGATTGCCGAAGGCCATCACCCCGCCGCCGATCATGAGAAAGAGGCTCAGCACCCGCCCGCGGTAGCGGTCCGGGGTGATGGTCTGCAGCGTGGCGTTGGTCAGGGCCATGAACATGGCCTGGGCCGCGCCCATCGTGAGGGCCGCGCCCACGGCGGCTGATCGCCCCGGGGCCAGGGCCAGCAGCGCCGGCGCTAGCCCGCTGCCCAGGCCACTGAGCAGCAACAGTCGGCCCCGGTGCCAGCGCAGCGACATCCCTGCCAGGGCCACCGTGCCGAGCATGGAGCCGCCGCCCACGGCCATCATCAACAGGCTGAAGGCGTCGTCGCCGTGGCCCATGTGGTCGTTGGCGTAAGCCGGCATGAGGGCGTCATAGGACATCGTCAGCCCGCAGTGGAACAGGACGAGCACCAGGATCATGCCGATCACCGGCTCCCGGGCGGCGGCGCCAACGCCGCCGGCCAGTTGCCGCAGCGGTCCCTCGCCGGGCGGCATCGCTGCCTGGACCGGGCGCGGTACCTGACGCAGCTGCACCAACCCGCCCAGATAGAGCAGGGCGGCGGCCAGGAACGCCCCGCCCGCGCCGAACGGGCCCAGCACCAGCAGCGTGATCAGGGGGCCGAGCAGCCGTGAGCCGTGGGTGACCACGCCGGTGAGGGCCACGGCGTTGAGCAACCGCTCCTGCGGCACCAGCGCCGGCACCATCGCCTGGCTGGCCGGCATCTCCACCGAGCGGGCCATGCCGTTGATCAGCGAGAGCAGGAAGAGCTGCCACACCGTCACGGCGTCCGCCAGGGTGAGCAGGGCCATCACCAGCGCCGACAGAAACGATACCGTCAGCGTGCCGGTGACCACGGTGCGGCGGTTGAACCGGTCGGCGAGCAGGCCGCCGACGGGTGGCACGAACACGTACGGCAGCATCTGGGCAAAGACCACGAGGCCGACGGCGCCGGAACCGCCGGTGAGTTCGTGCGCCAGCCAGGAGCGGCCGGTGAGGAGCGTCCACTGGGCCACACTGGACAGGGCGCCGGCCGTCCACAGCGCCCGGAAGCGGCTGTCGGCGAAGGAAGCCGTCAACTCCGTGCGCCCGCTCCAGACCCTCGCCGGTGCCAGCCACATCGCGCCCCCTGAAGGCTGTCGCCTGTGTGCGGAGCATGCGCCATCGCAGTCGCCCGGTCAAGCGCTCTTAGACGGGCGGCGATGGTGCCGGCAGGCCAGCGTCTTGGGCGCCCGTGGTCACCTCTTCTTGTAAGGCCGGCTACGCCGGTGGCCGGTCGCCGAAGGTCACGTGGCGCACGTAGGCGTGCCGCTCGCGCTCCTCCGGCGTCATGCGGGCCAGCTGGGCCGCGATCAGGTCCTGGAGCGGATCGGTGCGGATATCCCGCAGGCCCACGGCCTCCATCAGCACCATGACCTGCGCGGCGGGAGCGCCGCCGTAGAAGGGCAGGGCGGCGACGACGTCCTCCCCATAGGCGGTGTGCATCGTGTTGGTCTCCGTGCTGCGGATCGGCGCGGCATTCCGCCACTCGCCGTCGATCACGGCCACCCGCCCACCGGGGCGCGTCACGCGCACCCACTCCGCCAGCGCCTGCTGCGGGTGAGGCAACGTCCAGAGCAGGTGACGGCAGACCACGAGGTCATAGCTGGCATCCGGGTCCTGGAGCGCCTCGGCGTCGTCGATCCGGAAGGTGACGGCCAGCCCCTGGGCGGTGGCCTTGGCTCGCGCACGCTCGATCATCTGCGGCGCCACGTCGACCCCGGTAACGCGATGGCCGCGCGCGGCGAAGAGCAGGGCGAGGAAGCCGGTGCCACAGCCCACGTCCAGCACGTCGAGCACCCGGCCGGGTGGCGCGAGCAGGTCGAGGATGCGCTCCCAGGCGTGTCGCTCGCCCTCGGTGGCGATGGAGTGGAGGAACTGGTCATCGAACGACGCTGCCTGGTCGTCCCAGTAATCGCGGATCACCTGTTTGGCGTCCGGTTGCACCACGGGTCACCTCCCACCACACTTGACAGATGCAATGTATTGCATCTACTTTCGATTGCACAAACTCGGGCCGGGCCCGCCCCCGTGTTTCGGGGATGCAGGGAGGATGCTGCATGCGAGCGCGTGTTGCTCTGCTGGTCGCGGCCGTCCTGATCGTGGCGTGTGGCGGCACATCGCGCACCGAGACCGTCAGCCCTGGCGCTGCCGGCGCCGGCAGCGGGACTGCGACCGCGGTGGGGTCTGGGGTGGCTCGCCAGCCGCGCGGCGAGCTGCGGCTGGCCTTTGGCATTCACATGCCCGGCACCCTGGACGCCACCAAGGATGGGTTCGCTCTGGTGTTCGTCGGCGTGGGCGAGACGCTGATGCGCATCAACCGGCAGCTCAAGCCGGAGCCGTGGCTGGCCGAATCCGTGACGCAGGTCGACCCCACCACCTGGCGGGTGAAGCTACGGCCGCAGGCGAAGTTTCACGACGGTTCGCCCGTCACGGCGGAGGACGTGGCCGCGTCCTTTCGTCGCAGTTGGGAGACACAGCCCACGGCCAACACGTTCATCCCCAAGGATACGCAGGTCCAGGTCGTTGACCCGCTCACGCTGGAGTTTCGCACCGCCCGTCCGGTGGGTGGCTTCTTAAACAGCCTCGCCGCCTTCCAGTTTGTGGTGCACAAGCCTGGTACCGGCGGCGCCTCCATGACCGGGCCGTACCGGCCGGTGCGGTTTGAGACCGACAACCTGCTCGAGCTGGAGGCCTTCCGTGAGCACTGGGGTGGCCCGCCGCCCATCGCCCGCATCAGCATCAAACTGGTGCCGGACGCCAACGCCCGTGCCCTGGCGCTCCAGTCCGGTGACGTCGATATGGTCTTCGGCCTGCCCCCGGAGATCGTCAAGGGCCTGCCGCCGGACATCGAGCGGGCCGTGATCCCCTCCACCCGCGTGCACCTGGTGCTGTTCAACCACACCCGCCCACCGTTCAACGACCCGCGCGTGCGCGAGGCCACCGCGCTCGCCGTGGACCGGGGCGCGCTGAACAGGGCGGTGCTCGACGGCCTGGGCGCGGTGGTGAGCAACGCCTTCCCGCCCAGCGCTCCCTTCGAG